>Ga0334888_1000098_pt1 | contig 139306 bp, 105 predicted proteins | sample GraSluR1_MG_FD_207227 | JGI IMG/M metagenome (GOLD analysis project Ga0334888, IMG submission 207227) | Sludge microbial communities from methane-producing bioreactor in Wageningen University, Netherlands - Granular Sludge_3_08-R1 | ecosystem: Engineered > Bioreactor > Anaerobic > Unclassified... | reverse complement strand
GCCCAAACTGACACCACACGCTCACACCTCCATCCTCCCAAACCCAGACAGACTCTGGCAATCCGCGATAAACATCCCCCGCCGCGACCGCCCGTTCCGCCTTATCACTCCGGCTGCTTCCCGGTGCTACCCCAGCACCTTGACGCCCCGCAACGCCCGCTCGTTCTCCGTGCCCCGGCATGCCCGCCTATGGCGTGTCGCCATATCGCTCGCCAGGGTCGGCGCGGCCGAAAGCCGTTCCCTGCCAACGCCCCCCAGCGCGGCACTTCGGTCGCACCGAAAGCCTGTCGCGAACCGCGCTCCAGGGGCACACGTGATCATTCCTCGCCAAATGACGCAGAATGGCCGGAAATTCCGCGAACCAGTGCTGGCGGTTTTTCGTCATCAGGCGAACCCGACCCCAAGCAGCGCATATCCTAAATGGCTCATAGATAAGTGTTTACCGAAACAAACTGTTCCGATGACGGACTGCCGCCATACACAAAGAACTCACCCGACTTGCGGCTCATCACTATCAAGACTGTAACACCATTGCCGCAAACGCCTTGTGTTTCGCTACCCATTCTGCTCATGTCTGGCGCGCAACGTGCTAATACGTCAGCTTCAATTGGCGCGGTCTTGGTTTGCGCCGCCGTTTTTGAAGCTGTGGGTATAAACGCTACGCGGCTGATTGGGCTGTTGTTGTGCTCCGGTCCCACAAGCGTAGTAACAAACAAGGAGAAGTCTATGGCCAAAGTTATGTTTCGCGCTGCCGTGCCACTGCTCTTGACGGTCGCCGTCTTAGCCGGCCCGGTGGCAGCGGACGGTTCGGCTCACGACCGTGACGAGGCGCTCGCGCGTCTGGAGGCCCTGCTCCAACATCAACAGGAGCAGATCCAGATGCTTGAGCACCAGGTGGCTGCCGCCGGCAGGGCGGATGCGGATGCCGCGCGAGTGGATGAGGCAATGATGCGGCAGCAGATTCGGAGCATCCTCAGCGAGCAGGAGTTCCGTGAGAGCCTGATGCCGTCCATGTTGCAGGCCGGCTACGACAACGGCTTCTTCATTCGCAGCAGTGACGACCTGTTCCTCATGAAGATCAACGCCGGAATGCAATTCCGGTACACGTACTACAACACTCGGGAGCGAAACCGCTACCTCTCCCCGCGCCTGGAGCGCCATGACCGCTCCGGCTTCGACGTGCAACGCCTGCGCCTGGCCTTCAGCGGCCATGCCTACTCGCAGGACCTCACCTACTACATCGAGCTCAAGGCCGATGCACCGAATGCTTACGATGTAGTCGCCTCCGAAGCCTACGCGAACTACCGCATGGCCGACGAGTTCCAGTTCCGCGCCGGTATCCTGAACGTTGTGGCCACGCGGGAATCAACCGTGTCCGGCCTTAACCAGCAATCCATCGATCGCTCCCTCGCCCACACCGTGTTCGGCTTCGGCACCTCGGTCGGCGTCCAGTTCTGGGGCCAACTCGCCGACAAACGCCTCGTGTACAACCTGGGCGTCTATAACGGCCTGTCCGATGGCGAGAACACCTACTGGGGTCGCACAGTAACCACCGATCCCGCCGAGAACGACGGCAACCCCGCCATCGTCTTCCGGCTCGTCTGGCATGCCCTCGGCGAGGATCCCGAGAACGACTTCGCCACCCAGAGTGACCGCGCGCGCCGCGAAGTCCCCGCCTTGGACATCGGCTTCCACTACGCCTTCAACGACAACTACGGTGACCGCGCCGGCAACACCCGCCTGCCATTCCCACGCAGATCTGTGCTGCCCGGCGGCTTCGGCCTCACCGACGACAGCGGCATTCAGATCAACCAGTTCGGCCTGGATGCCGGCTTCAAGTTCATGGGCTTCTCCGCCACCGGCGAGTACATCATCCGCGTGGTTGATCCGCGCCGCGCCGGCCGTACGCCCTTCACCCCCTGGTGGCTCCTCACCGGCGACAGCTCAACCGTCGCCCAGCACGGCGCCTACGTCCAGCTCGGATGGTTCCTCCCGGTCCCTGGCCTCGAGGACAAGCTCGAAGCCGTAACGCGCGTCGGTGGAATCTCCACGCTGGCCGGCGACCAGGAAGGCACCTGGGAGTACATGCTCGGGCTCAACTACTACTTCGACGAGAAGGTCAAGCTGCAGACCGACTTGACCTACCTCTATGAAGTCCCGATCACCAGCAGCTATGCCAGCCTGGCCAACGTGAATGACAATGCCCTGATCTTCCGCATGCAACTGCAGGTGGCTTTCTAGTCGTATAGAGTGTCAGATTAACAGCACTATTTCTCAAACTCCGAACACTATCGGTTTCACGGAGGAACTCAGAATGAACAACCGGTTCAAACGTGTCCTTGCTCTGGTCAGCCTCGGTGGCATGACGTTCGCGATGGGGCTCACTGGCTGGGCCTGCCATCCCTTCGCCCAGAACCAGCCCTACGTCAACTTCGTCGATGACATCGGGCAGTATGCCGTCCAGGTCGGCGTCGATGAGGCCATGGCAACCTTGAACAACCAGACCCTCGACGCCTGGATGAACGACCCGCTCACGACGCTGTACCAGAACATCTGGTCGGGCTGGATTCAGTACCAGTATCCCCAGGATCCCACGTACAACAAACTGCTGGTCAATTAGCCCGGTCTTCGCCAAGCAAGTTTGACCGAAACGGGCCGCGCCGCTCTGCGACGCGGCCCGTTCTGTTCCCACGCCGAACACGCTTCAGCTAATTGCGCACACACGAAACCGCCCGACCAGAATCTCCACCCACAAGACGCCACCGCAACGCCAGACCCCCGGCGTCGCCCACCTCTGCCCACCGCATCGAACCGCCGTCTCCCGCCCCCGCTATCCCGCCTTCATCGCCGCGATCAGCAGGTCCGCTATCTCCGGCCGCGTGAACTCCACCGGCGGACGCTCGCCGCGCCCCAGCATCTCACGCACCGCCGTACCGGATAAGAACACCCTGTCTGCCTTACCGCTGTTGGTCGTCTTGTCGCTGGCCATCGCCCCGGACTTCCGGCACCAGAACGAATGCTCAAAATTCAGCGGCCTAATGCCCACCGCGGCCGGATCCAAGTCATCAAAGATCCGCTGGGCGTCGTAGGTGCCGTAGTAGTTGCCCACGCCGGCATGATCACGACCCACAATGAAATGCGTGCAGCCGTAGTTCTTCCGCACCAGAGCGTGCAGCACGGCCTCGCGCGGACCCGCGTAACGCATCGCCGCCGGCCAGACGCTCATCATCGTGTTCTTCGGGTTGTAGTAGTTCGCCAGCAGCACCTCGTAGCAGCGCAGCCGCACGTCCGCCGGAATATCCCCCGCCTGCGTCTGACCCACCAGCGGGTGGATCAATAGACCGTCACAAATCTCCAGCGCGCATTTCGTGATGTACTCGTGCGCCCGATGGATCGGATTGCGCGTCTGGAACGCCACTATCGTTGCCCAGCCGTGCGCCGCGAAGGCCGCCCGGGTCTGGGCCGGCGTCAACCGATAACGCGCGAATTCCGGCTCATGGCGCACACACACGACTTCCAGCGGCCCCGCCAGGCATACCTCCCCCTGCGACATCGTCACCGCCACCCCCGGATGGGCGTCGTCGCTCGTACGGTATACCTGCTCGATCTCCTTGCGCTTGTCGTGCGCGTACTTCTCGCCGACCGTCAGAACGGCCAGCAGCCGATCCCGCTCGTCCGTCAGGGCCACCGCCTGGCCCGTGTCAATCCGGGCCGCGGTGTCCGCGTCCACCGAGCACGTGATGGGCACGCTCCAGATCGGGCCGTCGGCCAGCCGCATGTCGTCGCAGATCGCGTGAAAATCCGCCGCCCCGACGAACCCGCGCAGCGGGCTCAGCGCCCCGACCGCCAGCAGTTCCAGGTCGCATTGCTCACGCTCCGCCAGCGGAATGCGCAGCAGCTTCCCGCTCTGGGACTCCAACTCCTGCCGCCGGCCGGCGTCGCCGACCAGATTAACCAGTTCACCTCCATGCGGAGGAATCAGACCCTTGCTACTCATGTATTTCTCCAGGGCGCATCAGGCCGCGACCGCGGGCCGCGGCACGTGCCAACCCAACCCAGTATACGCCAGAAACGCCTTGCCCGAAAAGCGCTCAACCACCATCCGGCATCCTTGCACGCCGTACCAACAACGTTACGCTATTCGCCATGACCACGCTCCTTAACACCAACGAGCTGCATCACACCTTGGATCGCATGGCCCGCAAGATCGCCGCCGCCGCCCCGAAGGACGTGCCCGTCGCGGTCGTCGGCATCCGGCGCCGCGGCGAGATCCTGGCCCGCCGGCTCCTGCCGGCCCTCCAGCACGCCGGCTTGCAGCCGGCCCACCACGGAGCCCTCGACATCACGCTCTACCGCGACGATCTCACGACGATCGGCCCCAGCGCCGTGGTGCGCAAAACGGAAATCGACTTCGATATCACGGACACCTGGCTGTTGCTGGTGGATGACGTCCTGTACACCGGCCGCTCGGTACGCTCCGCACTCGACGCCCTCACGGACCTGGGCCGCCCGAAGGCCATTCGCCTCGCCGTACTGGTCGATCGCGGCCTGCGCGAGCTGCCCATCCAGGCCGATTTCGTCGGCCTCCGGACTGATACCGAACCCCATCACACCGTCGACGTGCAGTTCACCGAGCTGGACGGCGTCGACAAGGTCGAACTCAATGACCGCAGAGACATCTGACCAGCCCGTCTGGACCCGCAAGCACCTGCTCAACCTCGCCGAGCTCAGCCGCGAGGAGATCGTACACGTCCTCGATACGGCTGAAAGCTTCAAGGAGGTCTCAACCCGCAGCGTGAAGAAAGTCCCGGCCCTGCGCGGCCGCGTCGTCGTCAATATGTTCTTTGAGGAAAGCACGCGCACCCGCATGAGTTTCGAGTTGGCGGCCCAGCGGCTGTCCGCCGACGTCATCGACTTCTCCGTCAGGATGTCCTCCACCAAGAAGGGCGAGACACTGCTCGACACGGCCCGCAACATCGAGGCCATGGGCGTCGATATCATGATCCTGCGGCACGGCGCCGCCGGAGCCGCCTATCACCTCTCCCGCGCGGTGAACTGCTGCGTGATCAACGCCGGCGACGGACAGCACGCCCATCCCACCCAGGCCTTGCTCGACCTGTTCACCATCCGCGAACGCAAGGGCCGCGTGGACGGGCTCAACGTGGCGATCGTCGGCGACATCGCCCACTCGCGCGTGGCCCGCTCGGACATGCGCGGCCTGCAGACGCTCGGGGCCAACGTCACCTTCGTCGGACCGCCAACGCTGGTGCCGCGCGCCTTCGAATCGCTCGGGGCGCGCGTCGTCCACGACTTCGACAGCATCCTGCCCGAAATGGACGTCATCAACATGCTGCGCATCCAGAAGGAGCGCATCTCCAGCAGCGTCTTCCCCTCCCTGCGCGAATACGTCCGCCTCTTCGGCATGAACAGCGAGCGGCTGAGACGCTGCAAGCCCGACGTGCTCGTGATGCACCCCGGTCCCGTCAATCGCGGCATCGAGCTGGCCGCCGACGTGGCCGATGGGCCGCATTCCAGCATCCTGCGCCAGGTCACCAACGGCCTGGCAATCCGCATGGCCGTGCTCTTCCTCTGCCAGCAAGCCACCGATGCCGCCTAGCACCCGCCGCAGAAACCGCGTCGCCCCCCGGCCAACGCCGAACACCGAAGACGCCTCCGAATCTCCACGCCTGCTACGCCGGGCGGCCGCCATACCCCGTCCGCCCCGGACTTCCACCCATACCCCCGTCCGCCCCGAATACCACGACCACCGTCCCCACCGGCGGCTGAACGTAAATGATTATCCGGGTAGAATGCGCGCTGGCTAACGCCACGCGCCGCCCGCGCCAGTAGCCCAATCGGCAGAGGCAGGGGACTTAAAATCCCCCCAGTACGGGTTCGAATCCCGTCTGGCGCAGTCCAGCTCGGCCAAGCGTCCGACCACCGTCAGCCCCCAACGTCCAACCACAATCCCACGCACCGCACACCCGCTCACGGCTCGCCTGCCCGCGCGCTGTACCACGCCGCCCACTCAGCCACCGCCCGTCGCCGCACCTCCTCAGACGCCGCGGAATCATACTCCGGGCACACGCCGGTGATTCGCGCCAGCGCGGCCGCGGCACGGTTGGCGATCGTAGCCGGCACCGGCCCTGCCGCCACCCCCGCGTCTGCGAGACCACCCGTAAGCCCCAGCGCGGCCGCCACCTCCACCGCCCGCTGCTGCGCCAACAGCGGCACGTGGCCCGCCGGACGCACATCGTCCAGCAGCTCAAGCAGCGCCGGCACGCACCCCGGCGCGCGAATGTCCGCCAGCGCATCAACCAGCGCCGCCCGGCATTCCACCTCCGCCGACACACCAGCCAGCTCGCCCAGCGCGCCAATCGCCGCCGGCGTCCCCAGTCGCCCCAGCACCCGGCAGGCCGCAACCCCCACCGCACCACCCGCGCGATAGAGCGTCTGTAGCTCCGGAATAACATCATCGTGCGCGCGCACGGCCAGCCCGACTGTCGCCAGGGCACGCACATCCATATCCTCATCGCGCAGTAATTGCACCAACCTGTCACACGCCCACAAGTCATCCAGGTGCTGCAGCGCCAAAACACCAAACTGACGCACACCGGCTCGCTCGTCGCGCAGCAACGCGTTGATGCCCCAGCGCCCCCCAGGGCCGGCCTGGCACAGCGCGGACAGGTAGGCCGCCCGCCGCAACTCATCCGTGCTGCGTGCTATTTGCCACGCCCAGTACCGGGCCCGCAGCGGCGTGCGCAAAACCAGCGCCGCACAACACACCGTGGCCGTCAGCGCAATCAGCAGCAAGCCCGGCCACTTGGCCCGCCGGCGGGCCAACCCGTTGACTGAAGCGCGGCACATGACGCCTATTGTAGCACCACACTGAAGTTGCGCTCGATCGCCTGATACCCTCCGCGAATCGGCGCGCCGCCCGGCGCCGCGCTCCGAAACTTATGGGAGCAAGCGCGCCTGCGTCTGATAAGCAGTGCGGTATTTTCCTCTCGATTTCCACCCGGCCTAAGTGCTATCATCGCCCTCGAACAGAGACGGTTTCCATAGGAGATTGGAGGGGCAAGCGCAGGTGGGACGACATCCTTTCGATTCGCTGATGGAACTGCACACAGACGACATCCGCCTGGATTGTGCTGCGCTCCATCTGGCGCGCGACGCCTACGCCGACATCAACATCCCTCACTACCTGCGCATCCTCGACGGGCTGGCGGAGGAGATCGCTTGTCGTCGTCCCGGACTGAGCGCAACGCTGCGCTTCCGGGCCATGCGCGACGTGTTGGTGCGCTCGTTCGAATTGCGCGGCGACACTGGCGACTACGGCAATCCCGAAAACGCCTACCTCAATCGCGTGCTCGACCGCCGCCTCGGCGTGCCGATCACCCTCTCCGCCATCTGGATCGAGGTCGGCCGGCGGCTCAAGTGGCCCGTGAGCGGCATCGCCCTGCCCGGCCATTTCCTCGTGCGCTTCGATGACCGCGAGCGCTTCGTGCTGGCCGACCCGTTCGCTGAAGGGCAGACCCTGTCGGCCGACGACTGCAAGCGCATCGTGGAAGACCACTTCGACGAGCCCGTGCGCTTCACGCCCAAGATGTTGAACGCGGTTGACACGCGGACCATCTTGGCCCGCCTGCTCAAGAACCTGCGCCGCATCTACCTGGCCCGCGGCGATTGGCCCCGCCTCGCACGTGTGCTCCGGCGGCTGGTCGCGGTCGAGCCGCTAGCCGGACAGCACCTCCAGGACCTCGCCTGCGCATACGCGCGTTGCGGCGACGTGCGCGGAGCGTACAGTTGCCTGCGGGCCTACCTGCGCCGCATCCCCAACGCCCGCGACGGCGACATCGTCCAGTGGAACCTGAACCAACTCGAAGCCGCCCTCCTGGCCCGCAACTAACCGTCCCCCCACAAACTACGCCGCTTCGTTCGTTGCCACCGACGCTCGACCGGCAAACACGTGCACGCGGGCGGCAAACGCGACCCGCGGCTGGGGGCAATGCTGCTATAATGGCGGTCGCTGGCGGATTCTGGCGACATCTCAGCAGTCAGCGTCATGGAGATGCCGACACGGCGGGCGGTGCTGCTGGCGAATGTAAAGGCTCCCTTCTGGGGGCAAGATCCTCGCGGGCCGCCTTCGCCGCCAACAGTTACTCAGCGGGGCGCCGATATTGACAGTAGTATCTGAAAGCTCGGAGATCCCAGAGCGCTGCCTGCGTTGTTATGCGCCCGGCGCGGTGCTGATCGCGCTGTCGCTACGTCTGCTGGCGCCCGCGCCCTGGGGCATGGTATTCGTTCTGGCGCTCATCGTGCTGGCATCTATCTCCGGACCGGCCATGGCCGCCTGGTACTTGGGACGGCAGCGCAAGAGTGACCGCCGGGCCTTCCTGCTGGGCCTCGCACTGGTCAATGCCATCTGTCTGGGCGTGTTTGTCGATGTTGGCCTGCGGTCCAGCGCCGGGATGTTCACGGGCTTCCTGGTGCTCGCAGGACTCGCGTGGGCGGTAGCAATGTGCCTCGGCAGTCTCAGCTCCGCCGCCGGCGGTCGCCTGTGGGACCGCTATCGCGTCTTCGCCCGCGCGGGCCTTTGCGTTCGCTGCGGTTACGATCTTAGAGGCACGCCGAGTGGACGCTGCCCGGAGTGCGGGACGGGCTTTGAAGCGACGAGAACGGCGGCGTCGCCCACTGGATCAGCGGACGAGGAACATTAGGCATCAGGTTGCACGCGGCGCGGCAGGGACATTGGCCATGAGGATACCGGCGCAGATCACCATCGCAGTGTGCTGCTGCCTCATCGCAGCAGGTGTATTCCTCCTTGCACAGCGTGAGCCGCGGCCCGGCCCCGGATCCTTGCTGACTGAACTGGCCGGTGATTGGACGATACGCGTTGCCCCAGGCGACTACCTGCTGGGAAATGCGCTGGACAGCAGTGGCCAGGCGGTGCTCTACCGGCCGGACCGTTCCGGCGTGATGCGGGCGGTTCAGAAGAACATCCTTGCGTATGCTGCGGGCGATCAGGGCATCCTGCTGCGGACGAACGACGGCTATACGTGGCTGCCTGCAGGAGGCGGTGAACCGGCGGTGTCAGCCGACGTGGTCGCCCTTCCTGACGAAGCGGCCATTCTAAGAACTGCGTTGCGGAATCCAGCGCCTTCTTACCGCACGAGGCTGACCGTGTTGGCCGCACTCTGCGCTGCAGCGTCTGTTTGCTCTCTGCTGGCGGCAGCGTTCAAGCGACGTCAACGATTACGCAATGGTGAGAGTCAGCCCTTCGGCTGAGGTCGCACCAATTCTGCGCCATGATTAGTCCGGCCGGCGGCGTCGTAAACAACTTGAGCGGCTACACTTACGCGGAGGCCAACCCGATCCGCTTCAGCAGCAGACAGTTCGACGCGGAAAAGGACTCGTCATCGGCGACGCCCGCTCGCGAGGACTGAGGATGCTACGGCTTCCATATGCCAAGGCGACGGGGCCGAAGCACAGGATACTCATTATCTGCGTGGTGGCCATCGCAGCCTGTCTTCTGTGTGCGCCCGCGACTATCTATCTCGGGCGCCCATGGATTCGAACTATGCTTGCGAGGCGACCCAGCGTTGGGCCCCTGTTTCAAGACTGGGTCGCCACCGACTGGGGATGGGCTTGGGTACGAGACAGGGAGATCTTGAGAGATTCAGAGAACACGACTGCATTCGACGATCCAGCTCTGAACCTGCTCGTCATAGTGGTTACGCGCGACCCTTCCAGTGCGTCGGCAGTCCATCACTGGGGCGAGAATGAGGCCATCCTGTTCAGGTGGACTCCTTACGAGACTACAGTGACCCGCACCGCTGACACCCTTATCGTCGCAGACTGCACTGGACGGCAAGAGGCGTTGCCGCTGTTGCCCGGCGGTGCGCGAACATTCTATGATCTGGCAACGCGGAACAGGAACGCGCTGCTCCTGGACGTGCTGATCGACTCGGAGATTACGCCTGACGCCCAGAGACTCAGGCAGCTTGTCGAGCGCGTTCGCTAATCGGGCATGGTATACTTGCACTGCCATCTTCCGCATATGGACAAGCACGTGGCGGTCGCCCAGGCCCAGGTCGGCGGCGGGTCGGCAGCCGGCGGCGTCGACGCCGGCGAGTACGTCTTCACCTACGACGCCAACGGCAACGTCGCCCAGGTGCTGGACCTCTCGGCCGGCTCGGCCGCGGCGGCGATCGCGGCGCATTACGAGTACGGCCCGTACGGCGGCGTCGTAAATGACTTGAGCGGCTACACTTACGCGGAGGCCAGCCCCATCCGCTTCAGCACGAAATACTGGGACGCCGAAACCGGCCTGGGCTACTGGGGCTACCGCTACTACTCGGCGCGGCTGGGAAGGTGGCTCAGCCGGGATCCGATTGGCGAAACGGGCGGGATTAATGTCCTCGTGTACTCGCTGAATAATGCGGTTGACCTCGTCGATCCTTTGGGTCTTGTTCCGACGGATGTGCCACCTTGGCTGCCAGGTGACAATCCGTTCTGGCCGCGTGGACGTGCAAGCGAACCGCAGCCAAGCACTCGCCCGGCAGGCACAATCACTGTTACTATACAGTCGTGCTGTACGGGAGGGAGTGCTTCGATCGCCGTAGGGTTCGAGCTTGACCGGACGGGTCAGTTGCGACTTCGATATGATGAGTTGGTTACCAAGCTGAATCGTCCGGGCTTCACGGCGGCTGAACGATCAGCGATGCGAGACGCACTGCAGGAGCAGTTCGGACGGCTGCAAACCGAATTCGGCAAGCAGTTTACCGAGGCTTGGAGAACAGCGCACCCAAAGCGGCGCGGGAGTCCGGGCAAAGCTAACTTCAAGGTCACCGGTTACGCGCGTACTGCGTGTCATGTTGGAAAGGCGTGCATGATTGTGGGAGTGGCGGCCGATGTGTACGTGATCGTTACGTCAGATGACCCGCTGATTCAGACGGTGCGCGCAGGTGGCGCGATAGCCGGCGGATACGGCGGGATGTTGGGGGGTGCTTGGCTGGGCGGGAAGGTCGGCGCCGCGTGTGGCACGTGTGCCGGGCCGTGGGGAACTGCGATTGGCGGCATAGGCGGTGCTGTGCTCGGTGCGTGCTGCGGTGAGGTAGCAGTGGAGGCTACAATCGAGTGGATCCGTGAGGGACGACGGCGTGTTCCGGCTGACTGGGATCCTCTCCGACACGGCGCGATCAAGGGCTTCTGAAAAGGAGTATCAGGATGGGCGGCAGCGCCGGCAAGCGATCAGCTGATCTCGGGAGCCTGACACTTCAGAACGGGATTCTCCGCTACGAGCCCGGCCTGCCGCCCTACTGTGGCTGGGCGCTCAGGATTGACGAAATCCGTGTCGTGGGTGAGTACAGCACGGACAACGGACCCTACATCGAGGACTTATTCTGCGTATTCGTGGTGAACGAAACCACCTGGCACGAGGTTCCTTACGATGCGCTGGGGGTGCGGGAGGCTATCGCTACGATGGCCGGCATGCTTCGAACCGACTTGACATTCCAGTTGCTTCTGTCAACCGAGTTCCGGAGCCGGGTGATCTGGCCGGAACATCTGCGGGATGTCGCGCTTTTCGAGTTTCGTGAGGTGCGGCGCCGCTTCTGGGACATGTTGCTCCGCTGGGGTTGTCCGGGCGAGGTCGAGTCCGTCCTGTCGCCCCGAGTCCTCGCATACATTGGCGGCGCGTGAACTCGGAGGATGGGATAGTCCGGCGACCGTGAAGGTGTGATTCCGCTGAGAGTGCCCCGCCCGGGGGCAGGTCATTCAGGTGGCTGCTCTTGATGGAACTCGACGGGAGCGACAACCTCGTGCGTAAGTACACTTGGGCACTGGACTTAGCCGGGCAGCACGGCTCCGTCAACTCGCTCGAAGCAGCCGGCGGGATCGGCGGGCTGCTGGCGGTCGCGCAGGCCCAGGTCGGCGGCGACGTCCTATACGAGTCCGGCCTGCGGACAGATCTCCACGACCACCAGTTCGGGCTGGCGGCGAACAAAGAGCTGGCGTAGCGTGCCGCTGTGCGTGGCCACGTTGCTCAGGCTGCATTCGCCGGTGATCGAATCGAACCGGCAAAAGACCGACTTGCTCGCGCCCAAATCCAGTGCCAAAATCCACATGGCCGGGCCTCCTTCAAGATGATGACTTCATCTTTGGGCCGACCCCAACGGCCGAGCCCGTAAGGCGGTATACCGCCAGGAGACCCGGCTTTCATAGTTTCTCGCGGTCACTCAGCGCAGCACCGGAGCGGATCTTCGACAGCCGAATACCGCGGCTGCGTGGCGCCGTCTAAGCGCCCGCAATCGCCCGCAATTCGGTGCTCTCGCGCAGCAGCCGCAGCGCTGTGCGGATGTCGTCGCCGAACTCCCGGTCCGCGTCGGCGTGCGTGATGTGCCGCCGGATGATGGCGTGAGCAGCGGCGGGTCCCTGGCCGGGCCGCTGGGGCGCCCGGAAGTCGACGGCCTGCGCCGCGCACATGAGCTCCACGGCCAACACCGTCTCCACCCGGTCCAGAATCTCGTAGCACTTCAGCGCGGCGGTCGCCCCCATGCTCACGTGGTCTTCCTGTCCCAGCGACGTCGGAATCGAATCCACGGACGCCGGCGTCGCCAGCACCTTGCACTCGTTAACCAGGGCGGCGGACGTGTACTGCGGCAGCATATAGCCGCTGTTCAGTCCGGTATCCTGCATGAGCAGCTTGGGCAGCCCATCCTCGCCGCCCAGTAGTTGGTACGTCCGGCGTTCCGAGATGCTAGCGAGATCAGTGAGTGCAATGGCCAGGTAGTCCAGCACCAGCGCCAGCGGCGCACCGTGGAAGTTCCCGCCGCTGATGGCCGCATCTTCGAAGATGATCGGGTTGTCGGTGACGCTGTTGATCTCGCGCGTGATGACCTCACAGTAGTGTGCGAGCACGTCCCGGAAGGCCCCATGCACCTGTGGCACGCAGCGCAGCGAGTAGGGATCCTGCACGCGCGGGCAGTCGGCATGCGACGCGAGGATCTCGCTACCGGTCATGTGCCGCCGGATGTTAGCGGCCACGGCTTGCGCGCCGCCGTGCGGCCGCAACTCGTGCAGACGCGGATCCATCGGCCGAATGCTGCCGCGGAAGCCCTCCAGTGTCAGGCACGCGATCAAGTCGGCCAGGTCCGCCAGGCGGCGCGCTCGCACGCCGATGTTCGCCGCGTACGCCGCCATGAACTGCGTGCCGTTGATCAGCGCCAGCCCTTCCTTGGACGTCAACTGCAGGGGCGGCAGCCCGAGGGCCGCCAGGACTTCGGCCGCCGGCCGGACCGTGCGCGTGCCGGCGTGCTCGGCTGCACCGGGCACGCTGATCTCGCCGCGTCCGATCATGCCGAGGACCACGTGCGCCAGGGGTGCCAGGTCGCCGCTGGCGCCCAGCGACCCGCGCGTCGGCACCACCGGCAGGATGTCGGCGTTCAGGAAGAGCTGCATCACGCGCACCACGTCGGTGCGGACGCCGCTGTGCCCGGCCAGGAGCATGTTCAGCTTGAACAGGAGTATCCAGCGGACAATCTCGGGCGGCGTGGCCGGACCGACGCCGACCGCGTGCGAGATAATCAGGTTATGCTGAAGCTGATCGAGCTGCTCCGGCGGAATGCGCTTGTTGCGCAGGTGTCCGAAGCCCGTGTTGATGCCGTAGATCGGCGCGCCGCTGGCCACGAGATCGTCAACCCAGCCGCGCCCGCGCTCGACACGATCAAGCGCTGACCCGCTTATGTCCACGTGCAGCGGCTGCCCCAGGCATTCATCCAGCAGCGCCAGCGTCAGCGGCTGTTCGCCCAACTTCAGCGTGAAAGGTTTCACCGGCGTTTCTCCTCGGCGTAACTCGCCACGGTCTCCGCGGCGTCGACGACGAACTCGCGCAGGCCGGGCAAGCCGCGCTCCGTCAGAGCGGCGTGCACCTGGCGGCGCAGTTCATCCCGCGTTTGAAGCGCGTAATAATCGCGCTGGATCGCTTCGTTTACCAGCGCCAGTTCCTCGACCGCGTTATCGGCCACACGCACGTGGTAAACCTGACCGCCTTCGGCCGGCAGGCGCGCACAGTACATCCAGCGCGGATCGCGCCGTTCGTAAGGGCACGACTCGGGTATCAGGCGCGGATAAGGCTCATCGCCGGGCAGCGGTACGCGCCCCAGACGCCCCGCGGCAACGTCGAGACGCAGCAGGCCGACATTGCTGAGAAGGAAGACGATTGGCGTGGGCTGGTCGCGCACGCCGACCGGCAGGAACATGGGCGGGGCCGGCAGCTCGAGTTCTTGCGCCATCCCGGCCGACGTCCACACGCGACCATCGGTGCGATCGAGCAGAAGCTGCGGGCCGCCGCGCAGCGCTACATGAATCACGCGCTCGTCCCCCGGCACAGTCTGAACCAGCGCGACTTCGGGCAGGTCCGGGTCCGCGAAGTACTCCTGGCCGTATTGCAGGTCTTCGCGCCACAACTCGGCCGTTTCGCCGACGGGCGTGGGCTGGTCCCGGACCGCCGCCGCCAGCGTGCCAAACACCGGTGAGGCATACACGTCGAACGGCCCGATCTGGTCGGGCGCGATATTCAGGGCCGGCCCGGACGCCGTGTCCTGGGGGATTTCGACGACGCGCCGCAGGGTGTAGACCCACACGCGCCCGCTGCTTGGATCGCGTCCCAGCCACGGCCAGTTCAGCGGCCCCGGGAACCAGTTCGGCGTCGGGCCGTCGATGGGCGTGACGCGGTCCGCGCCGGCGTCGAATTGCAGCAGGCGCTGGTCGCGTGTCAGCACCAACCATCGGCCGCCTTCTGTTCCCATTGGCACCGCCAGCAGCGGGGTTTGCAGGGCCGGCAACCGGCGGGCTGCCGGGGCGGACGTGAGAAAGTCAGCGGTGGTGCGCAGAACATCGGCGCCGGGCTCTCCGCCGGCGGTCGCCAGGGCGCGCGTCGCATCTGCGCCGCGGCCGGCGGCCAGTTGCCGCAGCGCCGCGACGATCGCCGCTGGGCGGGCCCATTCCGGACCGCGCACCGCCTCGGTCAGCCGCGCGTGCATCTGCTCAAATATGCGCTCATCCGGCCGGCGGCTGGCGTACTCCAGCAACGCCACGGAAAAAGCCAGCCGGCCCACCTGCTCGTCCGTGGCGGACGGCAGCAGGGCGAGGAGATGCTCGTGCACTATGGCGCTGTTCTCGGCGCGCAATGCGAAGAGCATCCAGTAGGCGTAATCCTCCAGGGCCGGGTGGCCCGGCTGATTGACCAGCGCGAACAGCTCCGCCAGGCGCTCGTCCGTGGGGAACTGGTAGAGGAAGAACGCCACGGCGGCAGCGACTTCGGGACGCTGAATGCGGGCAATGTCGGTGGGCGGTCCGGGCGGTCGCAGGATGCCGCGGGCATCTTGATACAACGCGTCAAGCGCCGCTTCCGGCGCGCCGTGCGCAAACGGCAGCCAGGCGTCCGTGCGGACGCGCAGCCACTTGTTCACACCCTGCGACGCGCGCCGCAGAATCGCGCTGCGCGGCTCGATCAGCCGCAGGCATTCCGACACAAGATCCAGCTCCGACAACATCCAGGCGCTGACCGCCAGCATGTTCCCAGCCTCGCGATCGACCTCCGTGTGCGCGCCCAGAACCGGCCGGTGTTGCTCCCACCAGGACGCCGCCACCTGCCCGAGCACGTCGACGAAGCGGCCGGCCGGGATAAGCACGCGATGAACCGGGACGTCGCGCTCAGCACTATCGTCCGGCGCAGCGGATTCGGCCGCCGTCCAAAGCAGACGCTCCAGGTGGAAGGGCGCCTTCTGCGGCCCGGACACGTCCAGCCACGACGGACTGGTCCAGGCCCGGGCCAGCGAGATTGACTGGCGGGCCTCCGGATGTTCAGCGAGCAATCTGAACGCCGTGGCCGCGTCGCCGGCCGTGTACGCCAGAACCGCGTGGAAGAAGGGCGACAACTCATCCGCCGGCAGGGGCAGGTCCAGGGCGGACAGCGTTTCGTAGGCCTGCTCGGCGTAACCGGCGTCATACAGACGCAGCACGCGCGCCAGCACTTCGCCATGCGGCGCGCGATAGTCGCACGCGATCGGCAGCGCGCGCGACGCGATTGGGCCGATCGCACCGCGGCCGAGCACGTGCAGCGTCGAAGCGCCGCGGGCGTCCTGCACGCGCGCGTAGAGCTCGGCGCTGCCGTTGACCCGCCGGTGGTTCACGTGCGTGATAACGTCCCCGGCGCGCAGCCCGCTGCCCGGATCCGGCCGGACGACCAGCGCCGCAGCCACCGGCGGCGCGCTGCTGTCCAGCACGAAGCTCAGGCGGATGCGCACCTCGGGATCCGCTTCCTCAGCCAGCCTGGCGCGCAGCAGCGGAGCGACGGATTCGCCGAGGATGAGCAGGCTGTGTGTGGCGGCCTCGCGCAGGCGGAAGTCGGCGCTACCGAGTTGGTCGAGCAGCGCGGTGACCTGGTCCGCCGGCCCTGCACCAGGCGGCTCGGGCGGCTGCATTCCGTCGGGCACAGGCCCGGCCGCGAGGCCGGCCAGGCCACACAGGACTACCAGGCCAATGACTTGCGACTTGCCGCCCACTTCGGCGCCTCCAGGCGTTTTCACCGCTCCTGAGTCTACGGGCGCTGCGATCCGCTCGCCACCGCCTGACGTTGACCGAAACCGTCCCATCGGCAACGCACCGCACACCGGCTAGACTACGCCTAATGGCCCGGGCGCCAGCGGTTCCGTCCGGCGCCGTTCGACCTGGCATACAGCGGAGACTAGCGTGAAGCCGAAGGTTGTTACCGTCTTCGGAAGTTCGCAGCCACGGCCGGGGAGCGCCGCCTACGAACTAGCTCATGAGCTGGGGCGCGGCATCGCCGCCGCGGGCTGGGCGTTGTGCAACGGCGGCTACGGCGGGACCATGGAGGCTGGTGCCAAAGGGGCGGTGGAGGCCGGCGGGCACACGATGGGGGTTACGCTGTCGCGTGTCGGCCCGGGCGGTCCGAACCCGCACATCAGGCAGGAGATTCCGACATTCAGCCTGTTAGTGCGTCTGGAAACACTCATTCGCCTGGGGCACGGCTATGTCGTACTGCCGGGCGGCACAGGCACGCTGCTGGAGTTCGCCGCCGTCTGGGAGATGTTCAACAAGCGCGTACTGCGTCGCGCCGCGCCGCTGATCCTGCTCGGCGAGCACTGGCGGCCGATCGTGGCGGCTGTCCGGTCTGAGCAGCCCGACGCACCAGAGCCGTACATGGCCGACAGCGTGTCGGCCGTGCTGGAGGTTCTGAGCACGCATCTGGCCGGCACGGCGAATGACGAATCGGCCGAATCGGCGGCGGGCTGACGAATCTCCGTCAGCCCGGCTTGACCGGTTGGCGGCCGGGCCCTTACTATCTGCCGGATAACAAGTTGATCGGACTGCTCTCGACGCACTGGCGCGGGCGGAAGGAACTGATCCGACACCTCGCCGGACGAGGTTTGTCCAACATGATCGTTGACTGTCACACGCAAATCTGGGATCCGACCACGCACTTCGGACCCGCGGCCGCCGCCATGGTGGAGCAGGCCGGGGAGGCGGACGTCAACCGGCACCTGCAGGCGGTGGATGCGGTTGACCGGGCCATCGTGCTGGCATTCAAGAGTCGTTATCTGGGCAGCGAGATCCCCAATGAGTTTGTGGCGCAGTACGTCCGCCGCAACTCGGCCAAGCTGGTGGGGTTCGCCGGGGTTGACCCCACGGAGCGGGACTGGCTGGACGACCTGCGGATTGCCCAGGAGGAGTTGCAGCTCAAGGGTGTGACGGTTTCGCCGCCGATGCAGAACTGCCATCCGGCCGACAGCCGCGCCATGCGGCTTTACGAGGCATGCGTGCAGCGCGGCCTGCCGGTGCTGTTCGAGCAGAACCACCGCAGTCCGGCGGCGAAGCTGGAGTTTGGCCGGCCGCTGCTGCTGGACGAGGTGGCGCGCGAGTTCCCCGAGCTGCGCATCATCATCAGCCACATGGGGTTTCCGTGGATCGAGGAGACGATTGTCCTGTTGGGCAAGCATGCGCACGTCTACGCCGACGTCGCCGGTCTGCACCAACGCCAGTGGCAGACCTACAACGCGCTGCTGCTGGCCTGGGAGTACGGCGTGATGGACAAGCTGCTGTTCGGCAGCGATTTTCCCTATCGCGCGCCGACCGAGTGCATCGAGGATCTGTACTCGATCAACCAGATCAGCCACGGTACGAATCTGCGCGCCATCCCCCGGGCGCAGCTCCGCGGCATTGTTGAGCGCAACACGCTGGCGCTGCTGGGCATCGAACGCTCCAACCCTCAGGTCACCAATCGCAAGAGCGGGATATTTGTTGATGACGAGTAGTTGTGCCGGGCGACGCATGGTGCAGGTCGCGCTGCTGGCGTCATTGTGCGGCGGTCTGTTGGCCGGCTGCCAGCGCGTGCCGCGCGGCCTGGAGTTGACGTCTTACCAGGACCCGTATTTCCCGCAGCGTTTCCGGGTAGCTTTCGACCAGTGCGTCTACCATGTCGATGGCAGCGGTGACATCCACATCGCCGGCCGGGCGGAGACGGCGGCCGATGACACGGCGGACGCCATTACCAGTCTGCTGCACATCCACGTGTTCTGGCGGCCGCACCCCGGGGCGACCTTTGTCAATCCGACCGGCATGAGTGCCACGCTGCGCTACGTCGAACACAGCGCCGCCGGGACGGCCGTGTACGGCGGAACCGGCTTCGTTTATCCCCGTACGCAGCGCGACCGGACGCTGCTCGCCCAGATTGACAGCGGCACACTGGCCCTCGACAGCACGACCGGACGGCCGCCGGAGCGGATCGGCGACGCGCGCCTGCGCGGCCGGTTGCGCGCCCGGCGCGACGCGCACCAGACGCTCGACCTGATGCGCACCATTAAGCTGCATGTCGGCGGCGCCCAGTCGGAACGCTGATCTCTCGCCGAGTTGGAGGCGGCCCGAGCCGTGAGCGCGGACGCGCAGGCCATGTTCGTTCTGCTTGAGCACCGCAGTGCTGGGGACGTGCACTGGGACTTCCTGGTCGGAGTCCCCGGCCAAGCGGGCCTGGCCACGTGGCGCCTGGCGGGTGATCCGACGCAGACGGCCGCGGCCGTTTTGGCCGAACGAATCGCCGACCATCATCCCGCTTTCCTGGACTACGAAGGCCCGCTCCGGCGGGCGCCCGGCGCGGTTCGCCGGCTGGACCGCGGCCCGGCGCGCGCAACACGTTGGGCCGATCCGCAGATTCAGTTGGAATTGGACGGGACGCGGCTGCGCGGCACGTATGAGATCGGGCTCTGTGCGGGCGGGCAGTTGGAGTTTCGCAGGGCTGCGCCGCGGACCGCCGGCAGCGCCGATTAACCTTGACCGGTGCGCAGCGCTTCGGCCAGCAGCCGCAGCCACTGCCAACAGAAGTGCATGTTGTTCACAGCCAACGGCACCAACAGCACGGCCACGAGTGCGCAGGCGCTGCGGCAATCGAGCACGCGCAAAGCGTGCGCCAGCACGGCGAAGAAGTAGAACGTGAATGTGCCGGAGAATAGGAATACGTGGGCGTTGCCATAGAAGATGTGCAACACGGCGCAGCCGGCCAGGCAGATCAGCGCTGCCCACAGAGTCGGGCCGCGTGTGGCGCTGCGTGAGCAGATCAGCGCGGCCGCAGCGGCTAGCAATAGCCACCAGGTGACCAGGCAGATGCGGCCCAGGGCGCTGTCATAGCGGCCCAGGTGCAGCCCGAGATGCCCATCCGTATCGGCGCGGACGACGAGGCCCGGGGCTACGACGTTTTCCGCCAACATGCCGCGCGCGACGTTGTGAAGCGCGCGCGTGCTCTCTGACGCCGATTCACGTGCCACATGGCGCCGTTCGCCGCGCAACGCCCCGGCGGCATCGGCCAGGGCCGACTCCGGTACCAGGGCCGTCTGCACGACGAGACCGACGGCCAGCAGCGAAAGCACGCCGGCCGCCCAGCGCGGGCTTGCCCGCCAGCCCGAGCGCCAAGCGTGGGCCGCTATGAAGCAGACCACGGCGGTGGCGATATGGGTCAGCGTGATGCCGATGGCGAGCGCGGCGGCCGGCACGTCGTGGCGCAGTCGCACGTGGCACTGCGGGCGCGCGGCAAGCAGCATGTGCAACAGAATCAGGCCGGCGGCGGAGAATGCGTAGGTCTCCGGCAGCGCTGCGAAGACCAGGTGTGCCGTGGTGATGCCGAGCGTGGCGGCCAGCAGCAGGGCGAGAACGCGCGAGCCGGTGACGGCGCGGAAGTAGGCGGCGGCCAGCGCCAGGGCGGCTCCGCCGGCCAGGGCGGTGAGCAGAACGGGCGTGTGTACCCCGCCCAGCGGCCGGGCTGCCACGTATAGCAGGCGCGTCAGCAGGAGAAAGAGCGGGTGCTTGAGCGTGATGGCGTGCTCGCCGGCGATTTCGCCGCTCATCAGGCGCACGTACAGCGGTCCATCCGACTCGAATAGCGTGAAATCGTCGCGGAAACCCCAGCGTGCCACGACGGCTTGGCCGAGGAGGAAGTAAGCGGTTGTCGCCAGGGCAGCCAGGCCGATACACAAGGCGGACCACACCGGGGCGGCGCGCAAACAACTGGCGCAGCGGGGCACATCCTGGCGCAGGTAGGCGCGCAACCAGCAGGCCAGTAACGGCATTGCCAATCCGCCCGCGACCACCAGGACGAGGTGCGGCCAGCGACTGTCCGGCATGCCAAGCGACCAGGCGGCGATCGTGCCGGCGCCGACGAGCAGCGTCGCCACTCCGCCGGCCAGCGGCAGGCGGTACAGGAGCCGGCGATCACGCCGGGCCAGCAGCGCTGCCAGGGCAAACAAGGCCCACAGCCACAGCCATGCATGCATACCATAGTCCGCCACTGCCGGACTCCCGCGGGACGGCGTGTCGCGCCGTCCCGACCCGCGAGGCTATCCCGGACGCCGGGGCGCGACAAGCGTGCGCTCGACCGCATTGCGCCCAGAGCTTATAAACATGGCCGTGCCGGGCGGTGCTGGTCTGGAGCAGGCCGAGAGGGAAACCATGTCGAAGTCTTCATACGAAATGCTGATCGAGCAGGTGCGCGAGATTCGCACGCTTGAATCGATCGAGTCCCTGCTGGGCTGGGACCAGCAGACGTACATGCCTAAATGCGGCGCGGCACACCGGGCCAACCAGTCGGCCTTGATTGCCGCCAGCGTGCACGAGCGGTTCACCAGTGCTGAGCTGGGCGCGCTGCTGGAGCAGGCGGAGCGCGTGGCGGATCGTGCTGATCCGGTGGTGGCGACGAACTTGCGTGAGCTGCGGCGTGACTACGACCGGGCGGTCAAGCTGCCGACCAGGCTGGTGCGCGAGATCGCCGAGGCCGGCGCGCTGGCGTTCGAGGCCTGGCAAGCGGCGCGGGCCCGCTCCGACTTCGCGCACTTCGCGCCGCACCTGGCGCGGCTACTCGAGCTGAAACGGGAAGTGGCCGACCGGATCGGTTGGCAACAGGAGCGCTACGATGCGCTCTTGGACGAATATGAGCCGGGCGAGTGTGCTGCCGGCATTCACGAGTTGTTTGCCGCGCTGCGGCCGCAGCTTGTCGCGCTGACGACGGCGATTCAGGCCGCGCCGCGGCAGCCGGACCGGGAGTTGCCGAGACGACCGGCGCCGGTCGCGCAGCAGGCGGCCTTCAACCGGGCCATGGCGGACGCGCTGGGCTTTGACTTCACGGCCGGTCGGCTGGACGTGTCGGCCCACCCGTTCACGACGGCCCTGTGCCCGCAGGACGTTCGCATAACGACGCGTTACGACGAGCGGAACATCGCGGATTCGCTCTTCAGCGTGATCCACGAAGTGGGACACGCGCTGTACGAGCAAGGCTACGAGCCGCGGCACGTCGGCACGCCGATGGGCACTTACGTGTCCTTCGGCCTGCACGAGTCGCAGTCGCGGTTGTGGGAGAACCTGGTCGGGCGCAGCCGGCCGTTCTGGCAGCACTTTCTGCCGCGCTTGCGGGAGGTCTTGCCGGACTGGGTCGGCACGGACCTGGACGACTGGCTGCTGGCGATCAACGCGGTTGGGCCGTCGCTGGTGCGCGTCGCCGCCGACGAGGTAACCTACGGCCTGCACATCATCCTGCGCTTCGAGCTCGAGCGCGAACTCGTCGGCGGGCAGCTCGCCGTCGCGGACGTGCCGGAAGCGTGGAATGAGCGTATGCGGGAGTTGCTGGGGATAGTGCCGCCGGACGATGCGCAGGGTTGCTTGCAGGATGTGCACTGGAGCATGGGGGCGTTCGGCTACTTCCCCAGTTACCAGCTTGGCAATATCTACGCCGCACAGCTCTTTGCGGCGGCCCGCCGGGCCCTGCCCGAGTTGGATGCGCAGATCGCCCGGGGGCAATTGCGGCCCTTGCTGGAGTGGCTGCGCGGGAGCATCCACCGCCACGGCAAGCGCTATCGGGCGCGCGAGCTGCTGCGAGTTGTCACCGGAGAGGAACTCTCGGCCCAGCCGTTCCTAGACTATCTGAACGGCAAGTATCGACGGCTGTACGGCCTGGAGGCGTAGTGCGGCGCGGCTTGGTCGGCGCGGCTACTTCTCGGTCAGCTCCAGCGCCCCGGGCCAGTCGGGCGGGGGTGGGTGCCGGCTATATTCATCCAGCGCTGCGAGGTAGCGGTCCACGGCTTGGTCGGCGGCGCGCTGCGTGCGGCAGGTCTCGAACGCCGCCCGGGCGGCCGGCCAGTCGCGCTGCTGGAAGTGTGTGACGGCCTGGCCGAATTGGTCGGCATACGCGCACAGATCTTCCGGCACCGCGCCCGCGCGCCCGAGCAACTCGAAGATGGGAACGGCCTGATGCTTGCCTTTGACGCGCACGCCGCCGAGCGGGCGGAAGATGAACGCGTCCCCGACCTTGGCGCGGGTTGCGCCGCTCACCAGGATGCGCGTGCCGTAGAACTTGTTGGCCGATTCGAGCCGGGCGGCGACGTTCACCGTGTCGCCGATGCAGGTGTAGTCATATTTCTGCTCGGAGCCGCACGGCCCGACAACAGCGCTGCCGGTGGCCACGCCGATGCGCAGCACCAGTTCCTGGAAGACCTCGTCGCCGCCGGACTGCCGCTGTTCGTCGATGAGCCGGGCCAGCCCTTTCATCAACTCGACCGCGGTCAGGCAGGCTTGTTCGGCGTGCTGGGGCTGGGGGTATATCACGGGGTTCCAGAAGGCGAATATGCCGTCGCCGATGAACTTGTTGATCATGGCCTCGTGGGCCAACATGATCTCGCTGCAGCGCCCCAGGCAGACGTTGAGGACGCGCTGCGTGCGCTCCGGGCCGATGCGCTCGGAGATGGGGGTGAAGCCCTGGAAGTCCGTGAACATGGCCGTTACTTCGCGGGTCTCCGCCCGGCGGCACAGCTCGGCATCCTCGGCCATCTTGCGGGCCAGCGTGGCCGAGGTGTACTGGCTGAGGGCGGTGGTCAGCTCGCGCCGTTCGCGGTCCAGGAAGAAGTATCGGTACGTGCCGATGGCCACGTAGCTGACGAGGATGGTGCCGACGGCGGGCGTAACGGCCACCCAGGTCCCGCGCGCGTGGAACATCCACCAGCCGTGCACTGCCAGGAAAGCCGCCAGTAGCGCCAGCACCCACAGTGCGGCCGCGCGCGGCGGGCGCCAGGTGCTCAGCACACTGGCCGCCAGACCGCACACCGCCGCGAGCAGCGCGTTCAGCGCCGTCGGCGTGGCCGTTACCATTTGCCCCGTCAGCAAGCCGTTCAGCAGGTTGGCGTGCGCGATGACGCCCGGAGCGCGTGGATGCGTCGGGATCGGCGTCATGTCGGCCAGCGCCGTCGCCGTGTAGCCTATCAGGCAGATCTGGTCCGCGACGCGCGGCCGGAGCCACGCCAGCGTTTGTTCAACTTCGTGGGCGAGCGCCGCGTTGGCCGCGGCGACACGCGCGGTCAGGGCCTCAAGCTGAGCCGCCTGTCGGAGCACGAACTCGGCATCGCCTGGTGTCATGGCCGCGTCCGGCGCCGCGCCCGCCGCAACTGCCCGCAACCGCTGCACCGCCGCGGCTTCCCAGGCGGCCATCTGCTCATCCAGCTCCTCGACCTGCGCGGTCAGTTCGGCCGCTTGAGCGTTGTCCCCGTATCGCCGGGCCGCGCCCGCGGCCTGCTCGATTTCCAGCCGTTCAGCGAGTTGCTGCCGATACGCGGCGTTATCCGGCAGCAGTGCCCCGGCAAACAGGGCGTGGCGTTCGTCCGCGAGCAAGCGCCGATTGTGCTCGAGTTGGCGCCGGCGGTCGTGCACGGTCCACAGAGCGTCGGCCGGCACGTGCTCGCCGAACTGCCTGGTCCAGTCGCGCTCGGCCACCCACGGCATCAGCAGGCGCCCGCAGCTATCAAGCGTGATCACGCGCTCGCCGCCCGCCGCCAGCGGCAGGCGCAGGCGCCCGCCGCGCACGACCATCTCCGCCGTGCGCACATCCAGAACGTCACATGCCACGGCGAAGGCCAGTTGCGCCAACAACTGGCCATCATGTTCGGCCAGCAAGGCGTTGTGGCGCATGACGCCGTCCGCGTCCGGCTCGTACGCCACGAACCCGCACGAGCGCGCCGCTTCGGCCAGGCGGAAGTAGACCGGCGTGACGGCCTCAGCCGGGACCGCCCAGGCCCGCAGGTCGGCGGGCACCCTGAGCTGCCGGGCCATCGTCGCGTCATAGCTGAGTACGTCGCGATAGGCCGCCACCAGAGCCGCCCGCAGCGGCGTTTCATCCGCCAGCGTTCGGTCAGAAAGCTCGACGTACAGCCGGCGTAGTACCTCGTGCGGCGGTAAGTCGCGCCATTCGGGCCGCTCCGCCAGGCGCGCCCGCACGTGGCCGCGCAGCACGAACTGCCGGCAGCGCTCGTAGACCTGGCGGACGAAGGACAGCTCGAGACCAGTCTGCCGCGCGACGATCTCGTCCGAACACAGCGGGTCATCTTCGAGCACCGGCACCACGTGGGCAGCGCGCCACAACTGCCGTGCCCGTTCGAGACTGATTCCCCGCCGCTGCGCCAGGGCCGCGGCATCACCATCCCCGGCCCGCGCCGCGGCAACGGCGGCCTGGAAATCGGCGCTGCGGTCCCAGGCGTCGGGGTCGTAGTGGACCGCCAGGTGGACATTCCCGGCCGCGGCAATCGCCGCCCGCAATTCGTCGTCGGGTAGCGCCGTGTCGAGATCTGCCGCGGCCAGGTCAAACGGGTCGGCGAGCATGTCCGCGTCACGCGGCACCAGCGGTCGCACCGGCTGCGGCTCGGCATAGGTCAGGTCCACCACAATGGCCCGGGCCCCCAGTTCGCTCAGCACACGCAGCAGGCCGGCCTGCTCGTCGCGCGGCCACGGCCAGCGCCCGACCTTGTCGAGCGAGGCATCATCGATGTCGATGCAGGTGATGCGCGGGTCGGTGGGCGTCGCGTTGGCGTAGCGGAAGCGCAGGTCCAGGGTCTTGAGTTCGGCCCAGTCCAGCGCCCCGGCCAGGTAGGCCGCCAGCACCAGCGCGGCGGCGGCCGCACCGATCACGAAGGCAGCCAGATTGGCGCGTTGCTGTCGGCGGCTCACACCGAGCTATGTTGCCTACTTCCGCCCGCAACGCAAGGGCCGCGGGCCGGCAGAACAGTAACAAGCTGAGCGGCAGCGCAGATCCCCGGCGGCCTAACGCGCGCCGGGCACGGTGGCGGGAACGACGGCATCATCGACGGAACCGGGCTGGAGTTGCGATGGCAGGTCACGTCGATACACTGGCGGCCAGATGTGCCAGATGTCGAGTCGTCTCGCAGCGGCAGGCGGCCGTCGCGGTTCCTGGTTGAGCAGGGACATGTGGCCGGGCTCGAAAGGGGCGCCCACGGACATGAGGGGTCTCGAAGCAGAGCACCCGCCGCGGAGATGGCAGGCCCAGCCGGAGTGAATGTGCCGTGCCCGCAGATCTGTTTTCTGTCGCCAATTACGCTGAAGCAGGGTTGTGGCTGGTGATTGCGGCGACGTTCTTCGTCTTGGCTGCCCGGGCCCGGATCGGCGCGCGGAGCCGATGTGTGTTGGCCGGGATTGCGTTTGCGCTTTTCGGCCTTTCTGATGTAGTGGAGGTGCAGACGGGTGCCTGGTGGCGTCCCTGGTGGCTGCTGCTGTGGAAGGCGTCTTGCGTAATCGCCCTGGCGGGGCTGCTGGTCGAGTACAGGCTGCGTTGTCGCAGTAGCAGCTCGGGCGAATAAGTGGAATCTGTGGGCGGGTGCGGACATGGTCACAGCAGAACTGAGTTTCCGCGTGGTGCGCCGGGTTGACGATGAGACAATCGGCGACGCGGTGGACCGGTTGGTGGAAGCGCTGCAACGCAATGGCCAGGTGCTCAGTGAGGAATGGCCGATTGCCAGGGAGGGGCGGCGCGTGCGCACGTACGTGAGCATCCCCGAACCAGGTGCCCTGCGCGCCAGGCGCAAGAGCCGGTGGGTGAGCGCGGCCCGACTTGGGCTGCGTCAAGCTGGCTTACGGCTGACGCGGGTGACGAATCTGGGGTCCGAACCGGTCGCCCTGGATGTCTGCCGGCACAAGGCGCCGAGCTCGTACGTGTTGTACACAACCGGGACGAGCATGGAGTCACCGCTGCGGTGCGGAGAGTGCTTCGATCCCGTGCCCTTGTATCGTGTCCCTCATACGGACGAATGTGGGACTTACGAGGACATCATCTTCTGGCGGCGCAACTACCAGCGTTTTGATGGGATCTGGTTTGCCAGTCGCGCGGGAGAGCGATTTGCCTACCGCTGCTTGAGCCGGTTCGACAGCGACCTTTCCGCCGCAGGGCGCGAGGTGTGCGAACGCATTCGGAAGCTGACGGGCAAGCGCGTCTACTACTATCTGTACCGGCACGACGGCCGGAGCCGCGACGCCGAGCGCCGGCGGCACTGTCCAAGCTGCCAAGGGGAGTGGCTGTTGGACGAGCCGTGGCACGGGTGTTTTGATTTCCGGTGTGACCGCTGCGGCCTGGTGTCGAACATTGCCCACGATGTACGGTGACGCGCCAGGCATCACGAGTGTCGAGGCACACGCTGTCGCGCCGGCGGTCGGCCAGCATGCTGGGTCGGAGGATTCAAGACCGCCAGCAGGCGGATAGCGAGCTTCGGTCGGGGGTCCGCGGCGTCACAGGCCAAGCGGGCACAGGGCGGCTCTGGACATAGTCCGTGGGTTATGCTCTGATGGTGCTGTTTGACTCGCACGCCTTTCTGAGAACGGGAGTTGGACGATGGAAGAAGGCATGTCCGTGATGTTGCGATTCGGCCGGAGGGTGCCGGAGCTTGAGGAGGCGTTCAAGAAGGACGGGCACGAAATCGTAATCCCGAAGAAGAACCGCAAGGAACTTGACAAGTTCAACGTCGCTGTTACGTCGCCGGCGACATTCAATCAGGCGGTTACGGATACTGAGGAATTCCTCTGCAAGCACATAAGGGGTCTGAGGGTATACGCCGCCGAGGTGGGGCGCGGTCCGGTATTGGATATCGGCATAGAACTGGATAACCCCACGTTCTTCATGAAGGGCTGTTGCTGTCCACGTGGATTCCTGGGACTCTTAGTTAGCCTGGACATCGAACTGTGGGTATCACTCTATACGTAACACGTCACAACGCCGGCCTTGTGGACGCGGCACGTATACGCCGCCGGGCTGGAGCCGATCGAGGAGTATGTCCTGCACGATCCGGACGGCGCGGGCCCCGAGCCGTGCACCTGGACGCTCGCTCGCGAGTTCATCTGGGGCGCGCGCTTCCCGGAGCCGCTGGTGATAATAGACTGGACAGCGGCCGGCGATGTGGCGGCCGCATCGGAGGAGGTTTTGCACTACGTCCGTGACGCCCTCGGCAGCGTGGTCGGCCGGCTGGACGCGGTGGCGGGCACGAAGCTGGCTTGATGCAGGAGTTCTGATGACGTTTCGAGGACGGCCCGCGTCTGCGCTGCTCAAGAGCGGCACACGACCACTGCTATGCGCGGGTGACGCCGCGAGGTTCGACAGTGCCACCCGCCCGGTTGCCCCGGCTTCGTATACTGACAGTGCCTGGAGAAACGCGAAATGACAGACGAACCCTACGATGCCCACGACATGTTTGCGCTGATGGTGGAAACAGCAGAGGGCCATGCGCTGTCCGCGCAGCTAACAGCGTTTGCCAAGGAAGTCAACCTGTGCGCACCAGAGAATAGTGACATTGTGGAGAAGATTGCGAGCTGGTTCGACCAGCCTGATAATGACGCATTTGGGGTGCGCGACGCTGTTGTGTTTGCGTTGTGTCGATGGAACCCGGTTCCTGGCTATGAGCACCTCGCCCTCCGCGCGTGGCGCCGCGGCTATAGGACTTTGCCGTTTGGGGACACAGCAAGGTCAATCACACGCTGCTATCGCCATTCCGGTCAGCTCTCACTGTCGGTTGTTCTGGAGATTGTGGGGCCTATGCTACAAGCTCCTCCGGCGGCGCGCGCGGTGGAGGCTGATCCATGCCTCCAGGACGTGTATGTTGAGTTCCTCAAAGATTGCGGCCTAATCATAAGACATCTGCACGCTCTGTTAACCAAGAACGATGCGAGCGTAAGTGACAACTGGGACACCCACAGAGTAACTGTAGACTGGAAGCAGGTTGCTGAAGTTCTGTATATGGCAGCCATGCTGGAACCGCGCACATGAGCCTGGACGCCGGCCAGCCGGAGGCGACGCCGGAAGCGGTTCCGGCCAAGCTGGTCGAGCGTTACGACTACGACCCGTACGGCAGGACGTACATCGCGCACTGGGACGCGACGGCCGGCCACGGTTGGTCGGGCCGACAGTACTGGCGGCGTCTGGTCTGGTTCAGGCCGGCGCTCCGACCGGCTCCACCGTAGCCACGTAGCTCTCCAACGGCAGGCAGGTGCAGACCAGGTGGCGGTCGCCGTAGACGTTGTCCACGCGGGCCACCGGCGGCCAGAACTTGTGCTGCCGCACCCACGGGGCGGGGAAGGCCGCCTGCTCGCGCGAGTAGGCGCGCGGCCAGTCGCTGGCGGTCACGGCGGCGGCCGTGTGCGGCGCGTGCTTGAGCGGGCTGTCGTCCGCCGCGATCCGGCCTTCCTCGATGTCGCGCATCTCGGCGCGAATCGCGATCAGGGCGTCGCACAGGCGGTCCAGTTCGGCCTTCGACTCGCTTTCCGTCGGCTCAATCATCAGCGTGCCCGCCACCGGCCAGGACATGGTCGGGGCGTGGAAGCCGAAGTCCATCAGCCGTTTGGCGACGTCATCGACCGTCACGTGGGCGGTCTTCTGGAACTCGCGCAGATCGATGATGAACTCGTGGGCGACGCGGCCGCGCTTGCCGGTGTACAGCACGGGGTAGTGCGGGCGCAGGCGTTCCGCCATGTAGTTCGCGTTGAGAATCGCCACCTGGCTGGCCTTCTTCAGTCCGGCCGCACCCATCAGCCCGATGTACATCCACGAGATCGGCAGGATGCTGGCGCTGCCGAACGGCGCGGCCGAGACCGGGTCCAGGGCCTGGTTGCCGCCGCACTTGACGACCGGATGGCCGGGCAGGAAGGGGGCCAGGTGTTCGGCACAGGCGATCGGGCCCATGCCGGGACCGCCGCCGCCGTGCGGGATGGCGAAGGTCTTGTGCAGGTTGAGATGGACGACGTCGGCGCCGATGTCGCCGGGCCGGCAAAGCCCGACCTGGGCGTTCATGTTGGCGCCGTCCATGTACACCTGCCCGCCGTTGGCGTGGACGATCTGGCAGAGCTCGCGGATGTCCTCCTCGAACACGCCGTGCGTGGAGGGGTAGGTGATCATCATGGCGGCCAGGTGGCCGCGGTGCTGGGCGGCCTTGGCGCGGAGGTCGTCGAGCGAGATGTCGCCGCTGGCGGTGCATTCGACCGCCACGACGCGGCAACCCGCGAGGACCGCGCTGGCCGGATTGGTGCCGTGGGCCGAGGTGGGAATCAGGCAGACGTCGCGGTGCCCTTCGCCGCGGGCCGCGTGGTAGGCCCGGATGACCAGCAGGCCGGTATATTCCCCGGCGGCGCCCGAATTCGGCTGCAGCGAGACGGCGGCGAAGCCGGTCAGGACGCGCAACCAGTGCTCCAGCACGCGGAACAACTCGGCATAGCCCTGCGTCTCGTCGGGCGGGGCGAACGGGTGCAGGTGCGCGAACTCGGGCCAGGTGATCGGCAGCATCTCGGCCGTGCCGTTGAGCTTCATGGTGCACGACCCCAGCGGGATCATCGAGGTGCACAGCGACAGGTCGCGCGCTTGCAGGCGGTTCAGATACCGCAGCATCTCGTGTTCGGCGTGGAAGCTGTTGAAGACGGCATGCGTCAGGTAGCTGCTCGAGCGGGCCAGCGTTGGCGGGAAGCCGGTCTCGACCGCGCCGGCCAGCTCGTCCACCGACAGCGCGACCGGCTCTTTGCCGGCAAAGGCCTGCCAGACGTCCTGAGTATCCTGCCGGGTTGTGGTCTCGCCGAGCGCGATGCCAATCGAGCCGTCGCCGATGTCGCGCAGGTTGATGCCCAGCTTGCGGGCCCGGGTGAGGATGCCGCGCACGGCGCGCTTACCCACGCGGACGCGCAGCGTGTCAAAGAACGGTCCGTCGTCAACCCGGCAGCCCATCTTCCGCAGCCCGGCCGCCAGCAGGCCGGCGTAGGCGTGGACGCGCTCGGCAATGCGGCGGAGGCCCTGCGGCCCGTGGTAGACGGCGTACATGCTGGCCATGATCGCCAGCAGGACTTGGGCGGTGCAGATGTTGCTGGTCGCCTTCTCGCGGCGAATATGCTGCTCGCGCGTCTGCACCGCGAGCCGGAAGGCCGGCTGCCCCTCCGCGTCCTTCGAGACGCCGATGATGCGGCCCGGCACCTGCCGGGCGTGCTGCTCGTGCGTGGCCATGAACGCGGCATGCGGCCCGCCGAAGCCCAGCGGGACGCCGAAACGCTGGGCCGAGCCGACGGCGATGTCGGCCCCGAGTTCCCCGGGCGGCTTAAGCAGTGTGAGGGCCAGTAGGTCCGTAGCGACGACCACCAGTGCGCCGGCTCCATGGGCGCGCGCGACCAGCGCGCTGAAGTCCGCGATGTGGCCGTAGGTGTTCGGATATTGCACCAGCACGCCGCAGAAGCTCCCGCCGGCGAAATCGACCTTGCGCGGGTCGCCGACGTGGAGCTCGATGCCCAGCGGCCGGGCCCGGCCGCGCACGACCGCGATCGTCTGCGGGTGGCAGTCCTCCGCCACGAAGAACGCGTTCTTCTGTCCGCGCTGAATGCGGTGGCACATGGTCATCGCTTCGGCGGCCGCGGTGGCCTCGTCCAGCAGCGAAGCGTTGGCCAGGGGCAGGCCGGTCAGGTCGCCCACCATGGTTTGGAAGTTCAGCAGTGCCTCGAGCCGGCCTTGCGAAATCTCGGCCTGGTAGGGCGTGTATTGCGTGTACCAACCGGGGTTCTCCAGGATGTTGCGCTGGATGATCGGCGGCACGATGCACTCGTAGTAGCCCATGCCGATCATGGCGCGGCAGACCTGGTTGCGGGCGGCGATCTGCCGTAGCTCGGCCAGCAGCTCGTGCTCGCCGCGCGGCGGGCCTATATCGAGCGGGCCGGGCAGCCGGATGTTGGTTGGCACGGCCGCGTCGGCCAGGGCGTCAAGCGAGTCGCAGCCCAGCGTGGCGAGCATCGCGCGGATGTCGTCGTCGCTGGGACCGATGTGCCGGTGGACGAAGGTGTCCGAGGGGTCCAGGAGCTTCGTCGAGAACGTGTGTGCCATAGGGCAATCAACTCCCCGGCCGCCAGTGTCGCGGCCGGAGCGGCCCTTGAATCGGCGGGCTCCGGGGACCCTGGCAAGCCGTTAGCGTGTCTGGCGGGCGGCGCCTGTCCTAGGCTTCGCTGATCATCTGGTCGTAGGCCGGGCCGTCCATGAGCTTGTCGAGCGGGCTGAGGTCGGCGCACTCGACCTTGATCATCCACCCTTCGTCGAAGGGGGCGTTGTTCAGCAGCTCGGGCTCGTCGGCCAGGCGCGGGTTCACGTCCTTCACAACGCCAGAGATGGCGCTGTAAGTCTCGGAGGTCGCCTTGACGGACTCGACCTCGCCGAACTGGCCGCCGCTGGTGATCGTCGCGCCGACGGCGGGCAGATCGACGTAGGTGATGTCAGTGAGCTCATCAGCGGCAAACTGCGTAATGCCGATGGTTACGACGTTGCCGTCCGCCTTGAACCATTCGTGTGTCTGTGAATACTTGCGATCGTTCGGAGCCGGCATGCCTTACCTCTCCTGCATGGCTCGGTGTCAGTCACCGCCGCGGTCAGTACGCGGCGCAGACCGGTAGTGTACTTCGGCCCCGCAACAAGGCATAGGGGGGCGACCGCCGTGCCCGGCAATTCCGGCCGGCCGGAGCGGCGCGTTTAGTCCTCGGCGAACAGGGCCGCCGCGAACGTCTCCGGGTCAAAAGGCTCGATGGCGTCGATGGTCTCGCCCAGTCCGACGAACTTGACGGGAATGTCGAGCTGGTCGCGGATACCCACGACGATGCCACCCTTGGCGGAGCCGTCGAGCTTGGCGAGGAACAGGCCGGTCACATCCACGACGTCCGAGAATACCTTGGCCTGGTTAATCGCGTTTTGGCCGATGGTGGCGTCCAGGACGAGGATCACCTCGTGCGGGGCCTCCGGCAAGCGCTTCTGGACGACGCGGCGGATCTTGCCCAGCTCGCGCATGAGATGGTCCTGCGTGTGCAGCCGGCCGGCCGTGTCGATGACCAGCACATCGACCTTGCGGGCGATCGCCGCCTCGCAGGCGTCGAAGGCGACCGCGGCGGCATCGCTGTTGGGCTGGTGCTTGACTAGATCCGCGCCGACGCGCTCAGCCCAGATCGTGAGCTGCTCGATGGCCGCGGCCCGGAAAGTGTCGCACGCGGCCAGCAACACGGACTTACCCTGCTGCTTGAGGTAGTAGGCCAGCTTGGCAACGCTGGTGGTCTTGCCGGAGCCGTTGACGCCGACCACGAAGATGACGGTGGGCGGCGCGGGGGCGAAGCGGACGGCGCGGTCGCCGGGCTTCCAGGTGTCCGCGATGCGCGTTTTGAGGAACGGCAGGATTTCCTGGGCTTCCTTGATGCGGCCGGCTTTCCAGGCCGCGCGGATCTCGTCGTGCAGCGCAGTCACGGCGCGTGGCCCCATGTCGCCGGCGAGCATGGCATCTTCCAGCTCGTCGAGCAGTTGTTCATCGATCTTGCGGCCGACCGCCAGCACGGACCGCAGCCCGGAGACGATCTTCTCGCGCGTCTTACGGAGCCCTTTCTTGAACAGGTCGAATAGTCCCATGGCATTCCTCTGGCCTTGATTCTCAGGTGAGCAAGCGCAACGGACAAGCGTCCGCGCGCGCCCCGCCGGTGCCGCGCGCCGGGCCGCTAGGGCGGGGCCGGCGGCGTGCCGATGCCGAGCCGCTGGCGATTGGCGTCCAGCACGGCATTCACGAAGCTGGTTGAATCCTCAGCGCCCAGCAGCCGAGCCAGCTCGATGGCTTCGTTAATGATGACTTCCGGAGGCGTCTCGGGATGCTCCAATAGCTCGTGCAGACCGAGCCGCAGGATGTTGCGGTCCACCGGCGGCATCCGGGCGATGGACCAGTCCGGCACCGATTGCTCGAGCAACTCGTCGTAACGCGCCTGCCCCTGCCGCGTGCCCAGCGCCAGCTCGCGGGCAAAAGCCAGCGTGTCGGCGTCGGGCGCGCTCTCCAGTTCGAGATCGGCGTAGGCCAGCGGATCGTGCAGGAACGCGCTGAGCCGTTGCTCGAAGTCAGCCCCCAGCGCATCAAACAGGCACAGGGCCTGGACGGCCAGGACGCGTGCCTGTGACCGCTTCTTGAGTGTCATGGTAGTGCCGGTAGTGCGCTTATCTTCAGGGCGATTCACGGAACGGCCGGGGCAAGCTGCGGGAGCAGGTTGGCCATCTCGACCGCGGCGAGAGCGGCGTCGGCGCCCTTGTTGCCGGCCTTGGTGCCGGCCCGGTCAATGGCCTGTTCGAGCGAGTCAGCCGTGATGATCCCGAAAGTCACTGGCACGCCGGTCGCCAGCGTGACCTGGGCAATGCCCTTGGCGACTTCAGCGGCAACATACTCGAAGTGCGGCGTTTGGCCGCGAATGACGCAGCCGAGGCAGATGACGGCCTGGTAACGACCGGAGCCGGCCAGGCGCTGGGCCGCCAGCGGGATCTCCCACGAACCGGGTACCCAGACCTGGGTGAGGTTCTCACGCGCAGCGCCGTGACGCACCAGGGCGTCGATCGCCCCACCCAGCAGCCGCGAGGTAATGAACTCGTTCCAGCGGGCCACAACCAGGGCGAAACGATGCGGCCCGGCATCCAGCTTGGCGGAAATCATTTCGGTCATTGGACTTACTCGAACAGGTCAGCAGGATTCCATTGGGTAGTCTAGCGTCCGGCCAGGCGCCAGGCAAATGCGGCCGCCGCTCTCCCGCCCAGGCCGGCGCGCAGCTACCATGGTAGGGTCGGCGGGGCTTCTTGGCCCGGTGTACCGGAGGCGGCGTGACGCGGCCCACAGTTAAGCCAGATCGGATCTTACGGCGGCCATCCCGGTGGTGGTGGCTGGCGGGTGCTGTGCTGCTCTGCGGCGTGGCGGCCGGCGTGGCGTGGGAGGTCCTCGGCGGCCCCAAGACACGCCTGCCCGAGTTGATGCTGCGCTCTGAAGACCCGAGCCGACGGAAGTGGGGTGCCTGGGAGACGACGAGCGACCAGGGGTTCGCGTATATCGCCGACCGGCTGGCGGAAGGCAGCGAGGCGGTCGCCGACGTGCGCGAGGCCTTCGTGTATACGCTCGGGCAACACGAGCAAGCCAGGTACTTCGACCTTGTGGCCGATTTGGCACTGGCCGACCCGAGCGGCTACGTGCGACAGGCCGCCTGGCTGGCGGCCGCGCGGATTGACCCGCATAGGTTCACTGCCTGGGTGGCCGCCGCCTCGCCCGGCGCAGCGCCCTGGGACGAGCTAGGGCGCGCCAACGGCTGCCTGGAGGCGGGCGACGTGAGCGGGGTGCCCGTGCTCTTCCGCTGGGCGCGCGAGGGCGACACTGACCAACAGCGCGTGGCCTTCCGGGCCCTGTACACGCGCCTCATGCCATTGCTGGTGGCGGCCGGGCGCTGGCCGGCGGACGTCGTGCTGGGCGAGATTGAGCCGTGGCCGGCGGCCCTTCTGGATGAGGTTGAGCGGCGCTGCGCCACATTGGACTTGCAGTCAATCGCCGATGACACGCGCCCGCACCTGGCGGCCGCCCAACTCGTGACGCGCAACACCCGCCGCGTGACCAGCGCCCGGGAGTGGATCGCGACCGTGCTGTGGTGGTTCTGACGCGTTTCGCGACCGCGTAAGTCGTCAGATCAAGGCCGGCGGCACCAGCGGCCGGCGGCTAAACGCGCCCCAGCCGTTCCAGTACGCCGCGCACCAGAATCGGCCAGGCCACCGTTGCGTCGGCGTACACCTCCGCATACCGGCCGCCGGCACTCTTGGGCATGAACTTGCCCCAGGAGATGCCTTCGGAATACGTGCAGCCGCTCAGGCCGCCCCAATGCGCCGGCTCCGGACAGATGCGAATGCCATAGCGAAAACGGACCAGCCCGCCGACTTCGCCGTTGGTGTGGCGGTGTACGATCTCGGCCACCGGGCCGATCTGCTGGGCCCAGTTGCGCGGCACGCCGCCGCCGATCGTGAGTATCCCAAGCCGCTCAGCCTGCACGACCCGGGCGAAGTAGTCTTCGATGTCGCGCAGCGGATCGATCCTGACGCCGGGAACACCAGCCCGGCGGCACAGCAGATTGTGCAGATAGATGTCTATGCCCAGCTCACTGTCGGTATATGCCGGCACGTAGATGGGCACCCCGTGTGCGGCGGCGGACTGCAGGATGCCGCGGTCCGGGCCCTGGGCCCGCAGATACTCACCGAGGCGCTGGTGCAACTCCCAGGTTCCAAGGGCCTGGTCAGTGGGTATCTGCTTGAGGACCGCGCGGATGAGCTTCTCGGCCGCGACGAGGTTCTGCTCCAACTCGAGGGTGTCGTACACGCGGGCGTAGCCGGCCTCGTAGAGCTGCTCGTCGGTCCAGCGGTCATCGTGCCGGAAGTGCGTGTGCCCGGACTGCTCCACCAGGCCGTGACACATCAAGGCGCCGGTGCTGACAATGGCGTTGACCATGCCCTGGTCGATCATCTCCGTGATGACCAGGCCCATCTTGGCCATCGTCATCGCCCCGGAGAGCGTCATGACGACGAAGCACTTCTCGTCACTCGCCATCTCGTGCAGGATGCTGGCGGCCTCCCCCAGGGACCGGCCGGAGAACGCGGTGCGCGACATCTGGTCGAGCATCTGCGAAAACGTGCCGGCCTGTCGCACATCCAGCGGCTCCAGGGGCTGTAGTGCATCATTCCAGCCTTCGCGCAGTTGCTGCGCCGGACGAACCGCTGCCTTCTTCCGCTTTTCAGCCATGCCCAAGCTCTCCCACACTTACAAGACAGCCCGCGCCAGCGGGGCAACTCGTCACCTTACGGCCGCACGCGCGCAAGTCAAGCGTGACGCCGGGCCGCAGGCGCCGCGCGGCACGTGCGTGCTCCGATCATGGCGACCCGATATGATCCGGGCGTGACCCAACCCGTGCTTCCAGACCTGGTCGACGTGGCAATTGTCGGCGGCGGGGCCGCCGGACTGGCAACGGCTATCTTCGCCGCGCGCCGCTCGGTCGGCCGAAGTATCGTCATTCTGGACGGCGCGCGGCGGCTGGGGGCGAAGATCCTCGTTGCGGGCGGCGGGCGCTGCAACGTAACCAATCGAGTGGTTTCGGCGGCTGACTACTGCGGCGGCAGTTTGCACAGGATCGCGCGCGTGCTGGCGGCCTTCCCGGTGCCGCGGACGGTCGCGTTCTTCCAGGAGCTGGGCGTCGAGCTCCATGAGGAGGCAGGCGGCAAGCTGTTCCCGACCACCAACAAAGCCCGGACCGTACTGGACGCGCTGCTGGCCGAGGTGGAGCGTTGCGGCGTGCGGATCCTCACCGAGCAGCGCGTAACGACCGTCGAGCCGCGCGACGACGGCTTCCGCATTGTGACGGCGACATTGACGCTGCACGCCCGGCGGGTGGTCCTGGCCACGGGCGGCTGCGCGTTGCCAAAGACCGGCAGTGACGGGGCGGGTTACGCGCTGGCGGAGCGTCTGGGACATGCGCTTGTCCCGCCCACGCCGGCGCTGGTGCCGCTGGTATTGGCGGGCGATTCCCACAGGTCGCTCTCCGGAATAGCACAGGACGTTGAGTTGACGGTACGTGCCGCCGGCGCGAAGGCCGTGCGGGTGCGCGGTGCACTGCTCTGGACGCACTTCGGCGTCAGCGGGCCGGCGGTGCTGGACGCCTCCCGGCACTGGCTGCGCGCCCGGCTGGCCGGGCAGGCGGTGGATCTGGCGGTGAGCTTTCTGCCCGGCGCGGATCTCGCCGGCGCCGAACAGCGCTTGCTCGAACTGGCCGCGGCGCACCCGAAGGCCCAGGTACACAGCGCCCTGGCGCGCCTGGTGCCGGCGCGGGTGGCGGGGGCGTTGCTGCATGAACTCGGGCTCGACGGGGCGTTGCCGCTGGCGCACTTCCCCAAGCCGCAGCGCCGCCGACTTGTGCAAGCGCTGGCGGCGTGGCCGCTGCCGGTGCGTGATAGTCGCGGCTACCAGCACGCCGAGGTGACGGCCGGCGGTGTGCCACTGAACGAGGTCGATCCCGGCAGCATGGTCTCGCGCAAGTGCCCGGGACTCCACCTGGTCGGCGAGATTCTCGATGTGGACGGGCGCATCGGCGGCTTCAACTTCCAGTGGGCCTGGGCCAGTGCGTGGGTAGCCGGCAGCTTCTTGGGCCGGCCGGCCAGCCCGGACAGCGGCTAGTCGCGCATGTGGCCTTGGGCCGCGCGGCCGGTTAGCCTGAACCGGGGCCAGGCGAACCGTACGCGCAGCAGACGTGTAGGGGCAAAGAGAGAGCAGCTATGAGCAAGCGGTCGTGGTGGCGGGGGACTTGGTGGGTGTTCGCCGTAGTATGCATGACGTTGGGCGGTCCGGGCTGTCATGCCAGGACGGCGCCGGGTCAGCGGCCCGGGCCCTGTGCCGGGCCGGCCCTGCCGCCCGCGCACAGCGGCGGGCCGCTGCCTGGTCAGCGGGAACCGGTTGCCGCGCCAGCGGGTCCGCAGACCGGAGCCAACCTGAGCATTCTCAGCGTGCAGATCGTCGACGCCAACGGAGTGGCGCTGCTGCCCGTGGCCGGCAAGAACTTCTGGGTGCGCGTCGACTACCGCTACCGCGACCCGGTTGCGAGTCCCTTCACGATCCGACGCGCGGTGAACGGCTGGTCTCATTCGGCCAGGGTGGACTTGGGTGGCGGCCAGCGCGGCGAAACGTATTGGTGGCACAACTGGGGTGTGTGGCTGATGCACCACGGCGGGACTTACAGCCTCACCGTCACGTTGGACGCGGATGATGACATCGTTGAGACGGACGAGTCCGACAATGCACTCACGATCACGTTTGACGTCATGGGCGACGTGACGGCCGAATGGGCGCTGGTGCAGGCGGAGTCGGGGCGGGCCCTGCTCGGAGACGGGACGGACGTCATCGTGGGGACCATGGATGACGCGTTCGACTTCCTGCACCCGTGGTTTGACGGCGAGGACTCACGCGGTCGGCCGCGGCTGGTAGCGGCGGCGCAGAACGCGCTGGGCATCGACGGCAGCCCGCTCAACACCGACCACGCGACCGCACTGATGGGTATCGTGCTGGCGAAGGGCCTGAACAGCGGCGACCTGACCGGGTTGGCGCCGGACGCACGGTACGTGACGGCGGAGTTCATCAACCGGGCGGGCATGTCAGACTTGCCGGTGCCACACGTGCTGGATGCGGCGGGATTCCTGGTCGCGCACGGGGCCGAGGTCATCAACATGAGCTGGTCGTGGTGGTTCGGGTCGGAGACGCAGTGTTACACCGGCGAAACGGTGGTGACCAACCTGATGGCCGACTACCTGGCGTACGGACGGAACATCGTTTGTGTGGCCGGTGTCAATCAACTGCCGGAGCACGCGCACCCCACGGCGCCCGGCTCGTCACGGAACATCATCACGGTGGGCGGGTTGCAGGACGACCTGCTGCACGTCTGGGAGCAGCAGAATCACGGGCCCACGCTGGACGGGCGCGCCAAGCCGGATGTGCTCGGCAACGACGCGGAGCGGGCGGTTGCCACACACGCCGGCTGGCGCCGGGGCATGCCGGCGGCCGAGGGCTACGTCGGCACGAGTTTCGCCGCTCCGTTCGTGACCGGTGCGGCGGCCCAACTGCTCGATTACGGCAAGCGCAACGGGCAGAGCACTGACCACCGCGTGATCAAGGCCATCATCATGAACTCGGCCGGCAAAGCGCGCGCTGCCGACGGCGCGGCCTGGTCGCACAGCGCCACGCAACCACTTGATGACCAGCAAGGAACTGGTGTAATCAGCCTGGTGCGCATGTACGAGATGTACTCGGCCGGTGCGCAGCGTCCCGTCGAGGCCGCCGTGCCGGGCTACGCTTTCGGGGAGGTGAGCGGAGTCGCGAACCAGAGCGACCCGCGCGGGTGCGTGTGCTACCGGCTGGGGCGGCTCGAAACGGGCGGGGCCACGCTCTCGGCCACGCTGGTTTGGGATCGGCATACGTTCTGGCACGACGCCAATGGCAACGGCCTGATCGACGCCGCGGACTCCTTCTACACCAGCCCCACGGACTGTCAGGACAACCTGGACCTGGTGCTCTATCGCGACGGGGTGGTGTTAGCCGCTTCGCGGAGCCTCGTTGATACGGTTGAGCATATCTACGTGCCGGCCGCGCCGGCGGGCCGGTATGAGCTGTGCGTCGAGCGCTTGGCGGTGGCCGGGTCCGGCCCGGGCGAGGAATACGCGCTGGCTTGGCACGCGGACGGCGAATGGACGGCCCTGCCAAGCGGCGATCTTAACGACGATGGCAGCTTGGATGCGTCTGACGCTGACGCCTTCGCGCAGCGCCTGCTGAACACGGCGCCGTAGCACCGGGCGCGCCGGCCGGCCCAGGCTTGTCATGCCCAGGCGCGGGCATTACCCTCCGGGGCGCTGCTCGGACGCGGCGCAGGAATTCCACCAGGAGGAGTGCTCATGCCCAGACGAGAACGCGCTTTCACCCTCATCGAATTATTGGTCGTCATCGCGATCGTGTCGCTGCTGGTTGCCGTGCTGCTGCCGGCACTGGCGGGGGCGCGGGGACAGGCCAGGCAGACGGGCTGCGCGTCCAACCTCCGGCAACTCGGGCTGGCGCTGCAGATGTATGGCGACACCAATGGCAACTGGCTGCCCAGTTGGTCGATGTGGCACGTGTGGGGGTGGTACGGCACGGACCTGGACGGCACGCGCGGGGATGATCCCGGGCCGGCCTGGAGCGAATGGTTGAAGCTGGAGGGGGTGCTGCCGGCCATCAACATCTACCAGTGTCCCGAGTTCCCGAGCAGTGTACCGGTCAGCTACTTCATCACGGCCTACGCCGCCTGGGAGCGTGACGAGCGCCGCAGCACGCAGCTCACCCGGCTGCGCTACCCGGCCGAGTTCGTGCTCAGCGGGGACTGCACCAATCCGATGTTCTACGCGCCGCCGTTCGGCACGAACACGGAGTTGCAGATCGACGACGCCGACATGGACAACGCCACGCAGCCTTGCCTGAACATTGACCTGGACAACATGCCGGATCCGCACTCGGGCGCACCGGTCGCCTGGCTGAATCCCATGCATGGGCGGCGTCGGAACAACGTGCTGTTCGCCGATGGGCACGTGCTGACGGCGGGGCGCTTTGTGCGGCACAGCATGACGTTGGACACGGAGCAGCGCGGCATCGCCTGGGGCGAGCTCGATTTGGAGGACGCGGGTGCCGCTAAGTAGCAGCGGGTAGCGCCGGAGCGCGATGGGTCAGTAGCGGATGCGTTTCCGGGCCAGCGCCGCCAGATCATCGAGGCCGGCCAGGATCTGTGCGATGCGCGGGCCCGCTTGCCCGTCGCCATAGACGCTACGGCCGCGCCGGCGAACCTTCAAGCGCAGGGCGCGGCGCAGGCCGGCGCGCACGGCCCGCTCAGACTCCGCCACGCAGATGACCGACGACCCGGCCGGCTCGCGGCCGGCCTGGCGGTCGCCGATGGTGACGGAGGGTGTGCCCGCCAACGGCGCTTCGATGACGCCGCTCGACGAGTTCCCAACCAGAACGTCAACACTCATCAGCAGCCGCAGGAAGTCATCGCGCGGCAGGGAGCGGTGCGTCGTGATAGCCGCTCGCTCACTCTCGCGTTCATGTCGGCGAATCGCCCGCAGAACGCCGCTTTGCCCGCGATCCGTGTTGGGATAGATGATGACCCGCTGCAAGCCGGCGGCGGCGACGGCATCCAACAGTGTGTTCATCGCCCGTTCTTCGACGGCCGGCGGGCGCCCGCTAGCGTGAAATATGACCAGCGCATGTCCCGCCCGGCTGCGGCGCGGCGGTTGCTCGACCAGCAGCTCGCGCAACCGATCCAGCCCCGGCGCGCCCACGACGTAGACGCGCTCCGGCGTCTCGCCCATGCGCACGAGCCGGCGGGCGGCGCGGCGTGTGGCGGGAAAATGCACGTGGGCCAGCTTGGTGATGGCATGGCGCAGGCTGTCGTCGAAGTCGCCCGGGGCCACGTCGCCGCCGTGGACGTGCGCCAGCACGCGGCCCGTAGTGACGGCCGCCAGCGCGCCGGCCATGGCCTCGATGCGGTCGCCCAGCACCAGGACAATGTCGGTGCGGGCCTGCGCCAAGAAGGCGGCGATGCCGGCCACGCCGCGCGCCAGGCCGGCCGCCTGGTCGAGCGGATCGTCCGAGCCCGTTTGCATGGGAACCTGCGCATCGACGCGCCAGCCGTCGCGCGTGATTACATCAGCCGTGCGGCCGAATTCCGGCAGCAAGTGGATGCCGGTCACGACGGTCTGGAGCTTCAGCCGGGGTTCCGCCGCGATGGCCGTCATGACCGATTGCAGCAGGCCGTACTCGGCGCGCGTGCCCGTGAGGACGGCGACGCGGCGCGGCTGGCGGCGGCTCACGCGATGAGATCCCATGTCAGTATCGTATCGGACGGCACGTCGGTCGCGACCGTGCGGCCCAGGAGGCTTTCCAGCTCGTCGGGCGGAATGCCGCCGGCGGGACGCTTGAGCGTGAGCATCTCGGCTGTCAGCGTGGTGCCGGCCGGCACCGGCACGGCGGCCACTACGCTGCGCCCGGCCGCGGCCCGCACGTCCGCTTCCAGATCGGTCAGACCCAGCGCGCCGCTGCCAAGGGCCAACTCGACGGTGCGGACCGCGCGGACATACTCCGCCAGCCCGGCCGGATCGACCGACATGGCGTGATCGGGGCCCGCCGCGCTGCGGTCCAGCGTGAAGTGTTTCTCCAGCACGCAGGCGCCGGCGGCCACGGCCCAGGCGCCGGTCTGCATTTCGACGGTGTGATCGCTGAAGCCGACCGGCCGGCCGAAGGTATCCCGCAATGTCCTGATGGCGCGCAGGTTCGCGGCCGCCAGCGGCGTCGGGTAGCTGCTCACGCAGTGCAGGAGGATCAGCCGTTCGCCGGCGCCCCAGGTGCGCAGGCGGCCGACGGCGGCCTGTATCTCGCCGGCCGTCGCCGCACCCGTGGAGACAATCAGCGGCAGGCTGGCGTCGGCCGCACGGCGCAGCAACGGCACGTTGTTCAGGTCGGTCGAGGCGATCTTGAGGGCCGGCACGCCGAGGGCCGTCAGCCGATCCACATCCGCCGGACTGAAGGGCGTGGCCAGGAACTCGATGTTGCTAGCGCGGCAATGGGCGGCGATGCGGGCCAGGTCGGCGTCCGACAGTTCGAGCCGCGCGAGCATCTGTTGCTGCGACGCGACGCCGGTCTGTTGCCGCTGGTACTCGGCGGACGCCGCCGCCGCCGTGGTCAGTTCGGCGGCCCGGAAGACCTGGAACTTCACGGCGTCCGCGCCGGCCGCCGCGGCCACATCCACGAGTTGGAGCGCCAACTCAAGGCTACCATCGTGGTTGACGCCGGCTTCCGCCACTACGTACGTGCGCACCCCGGCACCAACTGCCCGCGGGCCGATCATGACTTCCGCGCCATGACCGGGACTAGAGGGCTGAGCAGTGCTCCGGATCGGCCTGTCGCAGCAGGAACTCGGCATGTTGCAGGTCTTCCGCCGTGTCGATATCCACGCCGCGCGCCCGTGGCATGGGATGAACCAGCGTGCGGGTGGGGCGTCGGTCGGCCAAGTAGTCTTCGACGTCGTGGATGTAGATGGCGCCGTTAAGGCCGTAGATAACATCTCGTCCCGGCAGAGGTTCGAAGCGGCCGTCCTTGCCGACGCGGCCCAGCCATGACGCCGGGCGGACCGGTGAGACAGACACGACGGCGCACGGGGCGTTCGCCTCGTACGTGGCCCAGGCCTGCTGAATGTCCTCCGCCGGGCGAAGTGGAGAGGTCGGCTGGAGAATCATGACGGCTTCGTAGGTTTCGCCGCGCCGCGCTAACCACTGTAGTAAAAAGCGGTTAGCGTCGAGCATGGCCGTGTCGTCGCGGGCCAGTTGTGCGGGCCGCAGCACGGGGCAGGCTACGTCGAACTCGGCCGCGACGTCCGCCAGCGCGCGGCTGTCCGTGTTGATGTAGACCGCGGAGAGCACGCCGCTGTCAAGGGCGGCCCGGCAGGTGTAGCTCATTAGCGGCCGGCCGTCGAGCGGGGCGAGGTTCTTGTTCGGCAGCCGTTTCGACCCGGCCCGGGCCGGTATGATTCCCACAACATCCATGTTGCACTCACTGTAGGTTCGCGGAGTCGGCCCGCTGACGGCTGGGCGTCGGGCCCTACGGTCGCCAGTCGGCCGAGCACGACCAGCGGCAGCACGCGTTCGACCAGCATGGCCATCATCAGCGGGGTCATTCCGTAGTGATATAGATCGACGTGCTGGCGGATTCCTCTGGAGAGGTTTCGGTGTGTGACGGTCTTAAGGAGGCCGGAGGACGGGTTCACGCCCGCGGTACGATGACGGCCGGCGTGAACCAGGCGGCCGCCCGCTTGAGCCAGCTCATTCGGGTGGCTCCGAGCCTATCTCCGGCATCCCCAGGAGTTTGCGCCACCGGCGGATCACGTCAGCGGCCGACTGCTGGCTGCCCTCGGCCAGCGCGCGCAGCTCGCGGATGACCACTTCCTCAGGTTCCTCGAACAGCCGCAGTTGACGCTGGCGCCGGCGCTGCACGGCGGCCAGCACGGGCCGCTGAGACTCGCGCGAGAACGTCTTCTCAAGCTCGCTGAGGACGGCGTTGGCGCGTTCTAGTACGTCGCGCGGCAGGCCCGCCAGCTTGGCCACGTGCAGGCCATAGCTGCGGTCGGCGGCGCCGGGCACGATGCGGTGCAGGAACACGACCTGGTCCTCGTACTCCCGCACCTCCACGTTGAGGTTGAACACCGGCTCCAGCAGCTCGCCCAGCTCAGTCAGCTCGTGGTAGTGCGTGGCGAAGAGCGTGCGGCAGCCGCAGCGCTGCGCGAGGTGTTCAGTGATGGCCCAGGCCAGCGAGATGCCGTCGAAGGTGCTGGTGCCGCGGCCGACCTCGTCCAGTATGACCAGGCTGCCGCGCGTGGCGTTGTGCAGGATGTTGGCGGTCTCGAGCATCTCGACCATGAATGTCGATTGCCCGCGGGCCAACTCGTCGCTGGCACCGACGCGCGTGAAGATGCGGTCGATTATGCCGAGGCGCATGCGGCGGGCGGGCACCCAGCAGCCGCAGTGGGCCAGCAGCGCCAGCAACGCCACCTGGCGGATGTACGTGCTCTTGCCGGCCATGTTCGGCCCGGTGATGAGGGCCAGCGACGCCGCCCCGGCCGCCAGCCGCGTGTCATTGGGCACGAAGCGCGCATCGAGCGTCTGCTCGACGACCGGGTGGCGGCCCTCCGTGATCTCCAGCACCGGCTCGCCAACGAACTCCGGCGGCACGTAGCGCCGCTCCAACGACAGCTCGGCCCAGCCCGCCAGGACGTCGACCTCCGCCAGGGCGCCGGCGGCCTGCTGCAGTGCCGTGATGTGTTGGGCGACGGCCGCGCGCAGCTCGTTGAACAGCTCGTATTCAAGCTCGTTGGCGCGCGTCTCGGCCGTCAGCACGTCGGCCTCATGGCGCTTCAACTCGTCGGTAATGTAGCGTTCGGCGTTCTTGACGGTCTGCTTGCGCACGTAGTCCGGCGGGACGCGCTCGCGGTGCGTGTTGGTCACCTCGATGTAGAAGCCAAAGACCTTGTTGAACGCGACCTTCAGCGATGGGATGCCCGTGCGGGCGCTTTCGCGCGCCTGGAACTCGGCCAGCCACTGCTGGCCGGCACTGCCGATGGAGCGCAGGCGGTCGAGTTCGGCGTGGAACCCGGGGGCGAAGATGCCGCCCTCACGAACGGTCAGGGGCGGGCTGTCGCTCAGGGCGGTGCCGAGGTGGGCGGCCAGATCGTCCAGTCCGTCGAGCCGCTCGGCCAGTGCGTCGGCTTCCACCACGCGCAAACCGCGCAGCGCCGCGCGGACTGGCGCCAGGGCGGCCAGCGCGTCCGCCAAGCCACGCAGGTCGCGCGGCGTGGAACGCTGCACGCCCAGCCGGCCGATGATGCGGCCCAGGTCGCCCATGTCGCGGAGCGCCTGGCGCAGCAGCCGGCGGGCGTCGGCGTCGTCCCGACAGGCGCCGATGACGCGCTGCCGGGCGCGGATGCGGTCGGCGTCCTTGAGCGGGTAGCACAGCCAGCTACGCAGCAGCCGGGCGCCCATCGGGTTGCAGGTGCGGTCAACCCCGGCCAGCAGGGACCCCGTACGGGTCTGGGTCCGCAACGTCTGCTCGACTTCGAGCGACCGCAAGGTCGTCGCGTCCAGGGCCAGGTGTTCGTCCGGCACGCGTCGGCGCGGCGGCTGAATGTGCAGCGCCAGGGTCTTCTGCGTCTCGCGCACGTAGCTCAGCAGGGCGGCGGCGGCCTGGAGCGACAGGTCGATGCGCTCGAAGCCGAAGCCCTCCAGGCCGGCGGTCTCGAAGTGCTCGCGCAGAAGCTGCGCGGCGCGCGGGGCGCTGAAGTCGGCAGGGCTGCGCTGGGTCACTGGTACGCCGAGGTCGTCGCGGATTCGGGCCGCGAGCGGATCGCCGCCGGGGGTGGTCGGCTCAGCCAGGAGAACCTCGGCGGGTTGCAGACGGGCCAGCTCGTTCAGGATGTCGGGCGCCGGGCAGGTCTGCACGACGAAATGCCCCGTGGACAGCTCCAGCGCGGCCAGACCCAGCACGCCGCCCTGCGGGCACAGCGCGGCCAGCACGTTGCTGCGACTGCGGTCGAGCAGCCCGTCGTCGGTAAGCGTGCCGGGCGTGACGATGCGGACGATGGCGCGCTTGACGACGCCCTGGGCCTGCCGCGCGTCCTCGATCTGCTCGCTGATGGCGACTTTGTAGCCGGCCGCGACCAGCTTGGCGAGGTAGCCTTCCAGGGCGTGGTGCGGGATGCCGGCCAGGGGGGTCTTGCCGCTGTCGCGGCTGGTCAGCGTGATGCCGAGGACCTTAGCGCCCAGCTCCGCGTCGTCGTAGAACATCTCGTAGAAATCGCCCATCCGGAACAGCAGAATCGCGTCGGGCGCCTGCTGCTTCTGCTCCCAGTACTGCTGCATCGCGGGCGTGAGCCGGGCCCCCGCGGGCGGTCCGGCGGCGTGGTTGGTGGTGGTTGTGGCCGGCGTCGTGCCCACATCCTGAATGTAGTCGACGGCGGCGCGCAACGGAAGCCCCGACGCCCGAGTGCTCAAGTCTCGTGCTTGCTGAACCAGGCGCCGCCGATGGTCTGCAGCAGTAGGCGGACGTCCAGGCCGACGCTCCAGTTGTTGATGTAATGCACGTCGTGCTGGATGCGTTTCTTGAGTGAAGTGTTCCCGCGCAAGCCCTTCACCTGGGCATAGCCCGTCATCCCCGCCTTCATCTTGTGCCGCAGCATGTAGCGCGGCACCTCGCGCTTGAAGCGCTCGATGAACTCGGGCCGCTCCGGCCGCGGGCCGACCAGCGACATGTCGCCGGCCAGCACGTTCAGCAGTTGCGGCAGTTCGTCGAGGCTGCTTCGCCGCAGGAAGGCCCCCAGACGAGTGCGGCGGGGGTCGGCCGCGGCAGCCCAGACCGGCCCGGTCTGCGCCTCGGCGTCGGGCCGCATCGTGCGGAACTTCAGCATGGTGAACTCGCGGCCGTCGAATCCCATGCGCCGCTGACGGTAGAAGACCGGCCCGCGGCTGGTGAGCTTGACGGCGGCGGCGAGCAGCAGCATGGGCACGGCCGCGACGAGCAGGCACGTTCCGCCTACCAGGATATCGAAGCCGCGCTTGATGATGGCGTTCCAGCCGTAGAGCGGCGACTGGCGCAGCGAGAGGATGGGGATGCCATCGAAGCGGGTGATGTCCGGCCGCATGGTGAAATACGGGTTGATCTCGGGTACCAGGCGGATGTCGGCCATTGAAGTGCCGAGCGTGGCCAGGATCTGCTCGGCAAGGTGGGCCTGGTCGGCCTGCAAGGCGATGAAGACGGAGTCCACCGGTTCGGCTTCGACGATGGCGGCCAGGCGTTCGAGCGGGCCGCGCACGGGAATGCCGCGAAAGGTGCCGGGCTGGTCCGCGGTGCGATCATCTACAAAGTAGCAGACGTGTATGCCCGTCCAGGGGTGGCGCGCCAACGCGAAGAAGAGGCGCTGGGCGTTGCGCCCGCTGCCGATTATGGCGGCGCTGCGCTGGTTGTAGCCGCGACGGCGGAGGGCGTGCAGGGCGAGCCGGACAGCGCCGCGCAGCAGCGCGAAGCAGAGAGTGCCGACGATGGCGTACGTGGCGACGAAGGCCCGCGAGATTTTGTAGGTCTCGGGCATCAGGTAGTCGATGACGATGACGACGATAACAGCGACGAAAAAGGCTTTGACTATGTCGCGCGTCTCGCGAAAGGCCCGGTCGCCGCGGCGCGGGCGATAGAGTCCGATGCGCGCGAAGACCAGCAGGTGGGCCAGCACGACCAGCGGCAGCATCGGCAGGAACTTGTCACCCAGCGACGGCACGCCCTTCCCAGGGTCCACGGGCAGGAACGAGAAGCGAATCCAGTAGCTGCCCAGCCAGGCCAGGGCGACGGCGCACGCATCGGCGAGCACCAACAGGATTATCATGGTCTGGCTGTGCTGCTTGAGCATTGGTCTTCCGCCGCGGCCGAGGCTTCGTCATGCCCGCCCGGCCCGCGCGCCTGGTCTGAAGCTGCCCTGTGATTATCCGCGTCGATCCGGGGGTGGGGCAAGGGGGCCCTTGGCCGGCCGGCCGGCGGACACGCCCCAGACGATTGCCAATGCCACGCCCAGCAACAAGCCGGCCGCGAACACCAGCGGCTGCGTGGCCGGCGGCTGTGACGCCGGCAGCCAGTGCGGCACGAGCAGGGCCGCCAACACGACCAGCAGAGCGACATGTCGCATGTAGGTGCCGGTCATGGGCGCTCCTCCGGCGCACTTACACGGTACACTACCCAGCGGCCGTCGCTGGAGGCAAACACCGGCGCTAGCGCGGGCCAGGCCGCGTAGCGGCCGCGCAGCGTGACCAACTCCCCGGCGGACGCGGCCCGCTGTAGCAGGTAATCCACGCGGTATTGCCGTGCAAGTTGGTGAAACCGCTGCGGGTCGCCGGTGCGCAGCAATTCGTTCATAGCCCGCAGGCGGGCGCGCAGATCGACGGCGGGGTTGGTGTGGCCGGGCGACACCACCACGCACTTGCGGCCCGTCAGGGCGGCGACGATCTGATGGGCGGTGTCCGGCTCACAGACGAAGGTGTCGGCCAGGGTCGTGTTGGTGAGAATCCAGGCGCGCAGCTCGCGCGTGTCAGCCAACAGCGGTTCCAGGCTGATGAGGTAGTCGCGCGCCCGTCCCAGGTCACGCAGGCCGGGCGTGAGCGTGAGCGTCATAAGGATAGCGCCTACCAACAGTTGCATCGCGCCACGGCCTCCGGCCAGACCGGCCGCAACGTGCATAAGCCCAATTGCGGCACACACGCCGATGGCGAATTGGGCGTGCCACTGGAACTCGTGCGGGAGGAACTGCAGCACGCTCCAGCCGGTCAGCCCGGCCACGTAACCGCCGGCCTGTCCCAGAAGTCCGACCACCAGGTAGGAGACGAGCCAGACAGAGCCCGGGTGTCGCCGTACGACGCACCACACGCCCAGCAGGCCGGCCGGCACGACCAGCGGCGTGCGAGCCTGGGCGTAGAAGTCCGGCTCGGCCAGTTCCCCGGCGAAAAAACGCATCAAGCGCGGGTCGCCTGCCTGGATGCCGACCATGTGGATGATGAGCGGCAACGTCAGGGCCAGGGAGACGGCCGCCACGATCAGCATCGGCACCAGGAGCGCACGACGCTCGTGCACCGTTTTGCCCGGCCGGCGGGCGCTGGCGGCGAGGACCAAGTCCAGCAGCACGTGGCCGGCGATCGTGCCGGCCAAGACGATCCCGCACAGCGGGTGAAACCACGTCGCGCCCGCCAGAACCACCCCCGTGAGCATCGGCCAGACGAGACGCCGGCCAGCCGGTTGGGAAGCGGGATGCTGCTGTGCCTGCCGAACGACGCGCTGCCAGCACAGAAGGCCGAGCAGGTTCAGGCCCAGGCCCTGCGAGCCGGGTACGCCGACGACGCCATGCGTCAGCCACCACTGCGATCCGATGAAGACGGCCGGCAGCGCCAGCAGGGCGGTCGCCAGGCCCCAAGCGCGGCGGACGAGCACGAACGTGAAGACCGGCAGCAGGCCGCCAAGCCAGTAGGCGGCGTACCCGTAGAGGTCCGTGACGGAGCAGCCGGTGATGGCCGACAGGCCGGCGACCAGCAAGGGCCCACCGGGAGCGTACCAGTACGGCTGGTCCGGCAAGCTTGGATCCGCCCAGAAGCAGCCGGCCCGCATGTTCTGGGCCCAGGCGATGTCGCGGAACGTGTCATAGAGGACGGTCCGCTCGCCGGCCGTTACTATGCGGACGACCGCCAGCCAGGCCGCCAGTATCAACACGATAATGGCGGTATCAACGAGTCTGCCCGAGGGGCGGCGATTTGGGCCCGCAGCGTCCACGGTGGCTAATGTATTGTCGCGCCAGGTGCGAAGGAAGCGGCCGAGCGGCCCGTCGTTGCTTAATGCGAACGCGCGTTGACAATGGCATTTCTAGTGATAGCGTAATATCAATAGGAGCCGATCGACGCGGAGCGTTCACGGCTTGGCGAGCATAAATCTGGTGTCGCACTATGGTTACACGAGAAAAACGCTGCGGCGTTCTGTTTGGCTTAATAGGGCTGGCGATTGTCTTGACCGTCGGTTGTCGGCGGGAGCCGCTACCCGCCGATTCGCAAGCTACCGTCGCTGAGCCGGTCGTGGCGGCCGCGGATGCCACCAAGCTGCGCGTGGCCGTAAGCGTTCTGCCACAGGCCCAGTTCGTCGAGCGGGTTGGCGGCGAGCACGTTGACGTGCAGGTGCTGGTCGGCCCGGGACAGTCGCCGCACACTTACGAGCCGACGGCCCTGCAACTGGCGGCCCTGGCCGAGGCGCGACTGCTGTTCAGCGTGGGCATGCCGTATGAGGAGGCGTTGCTGTCGAGAATCCGGGGCGCATTCGAACGGCTCGAGGTCGTCGATACGCGCCAGGGCATCGCCCTGCGCCAGATCGAGGCCCACAGCCACGCGCACGACCATGACGGACACGAACACGTGCACGGTCCGTCATGCGCCGGGCACGACGGTGACGATCCGCACATCTGGCTGTCGCCGCGGCTGGCCAAGATTCAGGCCCGGACGATCTGCGATGCGCTTAGTCGCGTATTGCCGGAGCGAGCTGACGAGTTCGAGCGGAACCTGGCGGCGTTTCACGCGGAACTTGACGCGGTTGATGCCCGCATAGCAGAACTACTGGCGCCGCTGGCGGGGCGCGATCTCGTCGTCTTCCATCCGTCATACGGGTACTTCGCCGACGCGTACGGGCTGCGGCAGGTGGCGGTTGAGACGGCGGGCAAGGAGCCCAGCCCCCGGGAATTGGCGGCCCTGCTGGCGCAGATCAAGGCGGCGGGCACGCGTGTGGTATTTGTGCAGCCGCAGTTCTCGACGCGCAGTGCCGAGACGATTGCGGCCCATATCGGCGGCCGGGTGGTGCAACTGGATCCGCTCGCCCGCGATTACGTCGCCAATCTGGAAACCATGGCAACAACGATCGCGCAGGCCCTGACCGGCGATTGAGTCCATTACTGGCGGTGAGCCGACGAGAATGGCAGGAACACCCCGCATTGGCGACGCACCGGCAATCGAAGTCGAACGGCTGGACTTCGCCTATGACGGCCCCCTGGTGCTGGAAGATGTCACATTCACGGTGGCGCCGCGCCAGTTCGTCTCGGTGGTGGGCCCCAACGGCGGCGGCAAGACGACGCTGCTGAAGCTGATGCTGGGATTGCTGCGCCCGACGCGCGGCCGCGTGCGCATCTTCGGCCGCCCGCCGGCCGAGGTACGCCGCCTGCTCGGCTACGTGCCGCAGCACGCCCAGTTTGACCCGCAATTCCCGGTCACGGCGACGGATGTCGTGCTGATGGGCCGGCTCGGGCTGGGTCGTGGGCTGGGTCCGGCCGCCCGCGGCGATCGCGCCGCCGCGCAGCGCGCACTCGCGGAAGTCGGCCTGTCCGAGTACGGCCGCCGGCCGCTGGCGACGCTGTCCGGCGGACAGCGGCAACGTGTGCTCATCGCCCGGGCCCTGGCGGCCGACCCGGCGCTGCTGCTGCTGGATGAGCCCACGGCGAGCCTGGACCTGGTCGTGCAGGGCGACTTCTTCGATCTGCTGCACCGGCTCAACGAGCGCATGACCGTGCTGCTGGTTTCGCATGACGTCGGCTTTGTCTCGCAGCACGTGCAGACGGCGATTTGCGTCAGCCGGCGCGTCGAGCTGCACGCGACCAGCGCGCTCAACGGCCGCGCCATCAGCGCTCTCTACGGCGAGCCGGTGCGTTACGTGCACCACCAGCACGGCACGCACGAGTGAGGCCGGCAGTGTTCGAGTTCTTCACCGCCCTTGGCGACCCGGCGAATGTCTTCCTCCGCTGCGCGCTGCTGACCGGCATTTTCGCCGGCATCGCCTGTGGCATCGTGGGCAGCTACGTCGTCGTACGCCGCATTACTTACATCGCCGGCGGCATCGCCCACTGCGCCTTCGGCGGCCTGGGGGCAGCCTATTACTTCGAGCGCGTGCACGGCTGGCAGGTCTACAGCCCGCTGGCAGGCTGGCAACCGTTGCACCCCTTGCACGGTGCCCTGGTCGCGGCCCTGCTCGCGGCGGTCATCATCGGCTGGGTCAGCCTGCGCGCCCGCCAGCGCGAGGACACGGTAATCAGCGCCCTCTGGGCCATCGGCATGGCCGCCGGCGTGCTCTTCGTGCACGCCACGCCCGGGTACGGCCAGGACCTGATGAGCTACCTCTTCGGCAGCATCCTGCTGGTGGGGCCGCGCGATGTCTGGCTCGTGGCCGCGCTGGACCTGATCGTGGTCGTCACCGTGCTCCTGTGCTACCGGCAGTTCCTGGGCGTCTGCTTTGACGAGGAGTTCGCGCGGCTGCGCGGCGTCCGGGTGGAGCGCTACTACCTCCTGCTGTTGTGCCTGGTGGCCCTGGCGGTCGTGCTGCTGGTGAGCGTGGTCGGCATAGTGCTGGTCATTGCGCTGTTCACACTACCGGTGGCGGTGGCCGGCCATTTCACCCGCAGCCTGTGGCGGATGATGGTGCTGGCCGCGCTGCTCAGCATGGGGTTGACGACCACCGGCCTGGCCGTTAGCTACCCGCTAGGCTTGCACACCGGCGCCACGACAATCATCCTGGCCGGGGCCCTCTACCTGATGGTTTTGATCGCTGGCGGTGTACGGCGGCGCTGGTCTGTCTGAGCGTTGGCGACCGCACCTGCCCGGCGTAGAATCGCCGGCATGGACGCCATTAGCGATCGGGTTACAGAGACGATACCCGCCGCCGACTTCGCCACGGTGACGGGCAAGCAGGCGGGCAGCGGCAGCCCAAGCAGAGCCGCCTTTGGTGCCCTGCTGCTGGCCTTGGTCTGGCCACTCATCGGCTGCAACAACACCGTACGGCTGGCGTCCGAGCCGGCCGTTCGTTACATCGCGTTCGGTGACTCAGGGACAGCCGGGCGATCGGGGCGCAGCTACCCGACGATTCTCGCTGAGCTCCTGGAGCTGCCCCCGGAAGTTGTCGCCAACCACGGCCACGACGGTGAGGCAACGGGGGAAGGGCTGGACCGGCTGCGCGGGCTCCTGGCCCTAAGTGGCTACCCGAACGCGGAGGTCCTGCTGTACTGGGAAGGCGGCGCGGACATCATCGACTTCATGCGGGCGGTTGATCGCCTGCTGCTACTCTCGCCGCTGGCGCCCAGCTACCCGCATGGTACGCAGTTGGCTGAGATGCTCGACCGCGTCCAGGCCAATATCGAGACCGTTATTGCCGAGGGGCAGGCGGCCGGCCTAACGGTCTACGTCGCGACGTATTTCTCCTCGCGGGAAGCCGTGGTCGAGTGCGATGCCATGTTCCTGGACGTCATACTGCCGTTTCAGGCGCGCAACGCCAATGGTTACGTAGCGCTGTTGAATGAGCGGATCCGGCAGGCCGCCGCCAACGCCGGCGCCACTGTCGTGGACATCGCGTCGCTGGATGACGTTCTGCACGCCGACGAGGCCAACTTTCTCAACTGCAACCACTTGAGCGCCCAGGGCAATGAGATCATTGCCCGGCTATTCGCCGAGGCACTGACCCGCTGAACCGCGCACGGGGCGCCACCGGCGGCCTGCTAGCCGCCCGTCAGGAGCAGCACGAACGGGTCGATGTCGAACGCGTTGACCGCGCCGTCGCCGTTGATGTCGGCCAGCATGTAATCGCAGTCGGGATACGCAAGCGCGTAGGCGTCGGGGGCGGTCAGGGCCAGGACGAACGGATCAATGTCGAACGCGTTCACCAGGCCATCGCAGTTCAAATCGCCGAGCCCGTAGCTGACGCCAACCGTGATCATCAGCTTCGGGTAGCCCCCGCCCTCCATGACCCACACTCCGCCGAACGTCTCCGCCCGAATCGTAAGCCCGACGTATTGCTCCTCGGCGGCGACCAGCGACTTGACATGGGGCGTCACTTCGAAGCTCAGAAGTTGGCCGATGTACGGGCTCGGGGTTGGCACCCGGTCCAGTAGGTTGCCGTCGCCAGCTTGAAAGTCGGACAGCTCCGCGAGGCCGTTGCCCACGTAGCCGTCAACTGCCAGGCTGTCCGGCGTCTCGCCGCTGACGCCCAGACCCCAGATCTCAGTCGCGGTGATCACCACCTCGAACGTGGCGGCAATGACCATCTCGCCGGGTGGCACGCTGAGTCCGGAGATGTCGAACTCCGCCATCGAGCGGATTTCCCCTTCAGTCCCCAGCAGAGCATCGGCGAAGGTGGAAAACGGCCCCGTGTCGCCGATCCCGTCGAACGGATTCATGTCAATCACCTGAAAATCGACCGGGGGATCCGAGATCGTGTAGATCGAGCCCGCCCAGGTCGGCGCTCCGGCCAGGCCATATGCGACCAACATGCATACGACGCCGCGCAATGCCACGTGTCTCATCGTTCACCTCCTGCTCTTCCAGCCGTGCTGCTACCCTGTCCAGGACATGCCAGGACCCCTATACACCGGCTACCGTATCACTTCGGCCGCATAGAATCCAGTAGAATCACCATGACACTTCGGCGCGCCCGCACGCTTGCCGCGGAAGCCGTGGGCCCGCGCACGGACGCCTTGAGCATGCGGCCGCGCCGGTGGAAGACGATTTCTTGACCGTGAAGTTGGGAGGTCTTGCAGATGACTACTCGTATCGCGCTAATACTGATCGTGGCTGTTCTGGGTGCCAGCACGGCGGCCGCCGAGCCGCCGCCGGCAAATGAGCCGGCGCCGCCGACGGATGAAGAAATGACATTAGCCAAGGGAAATACGCAGTTTGCGCTCGAGCTGCACCGCCAGCTCACCGCCGCGCCCGCGGACAACCTGTTCACGTCGCCGCTCAGCATCTCGACGGCCCTGGCCATGACCTACGCCGGGGCGCGCGGCAACACGGCGACGGAAATGGCCCGCACGCTGCACTTCGCGGCGGAAGGCGACCAGTTGCATGCGGCGTTTGCCAAGCTGCTGCACGGGCTGGAACCGCTCCCGGAAGCCGACGGCTATCGACTTAAGCTCGCCAACGCGCTCTGGCTGCACCAGGGTTACTCGTTCCTGCCGGAGTTTCTCCAGATCGGCCAGACACAATATGCGGCCGGCCTGCACACGGTCGACTTCGTCAACGCACTCGAGCCGGCCCGGCAAAGCATCAACACGTGGGTGGCCCAGCGCACCGAGGACAAGATCCGTGAGCTGATTCCGCCGGGCATACTGGATGCCCAGACGCGCCTGGTGCTTACCAACGCGATCTACTTCAAGGGGCAGTGGGCCCGGCGTTTCGAGGAGCGCGCTACGCGCGAAGCGCCTTTCACGCTGGCCGACGGGACACAGGTGAGCGTGCCGCTGATGCATCAGACCGGCGAAATGGCGTATCTGGAGCGTAACGGCCTGCAAGTACTGGAGTTACCGTACGCCGGCGAGCGTCTGAGCATGGTCGTTCTGCTGCCACGCGCGGCCGATGGCTTGCCGGCTCTGGAAGGCTCGCTCGAACCGCCGCGCCTGGCCGAGCTACTGAGTTCGCTCCGCCAGCGCGAGGTGCAGGTGTTCTTGCCGCGTTTCATGCTGCGGTCAGCCGTGCGGCTGGATAACACGTTGCAGGCAATGGGGATGCGCGACGCGTTCCGGGCCGGCGCGGCGGATTTCTCCGGGATGGACGGGACGCGCGACCTGTACATTGGCGCCGTCTTGCACGAGGCGTTCGTGGAGGTCAACGAGCAGGGGACTGAGGCCGCCGGCGCGACGGCTGTTGTGCAGAAGATCCGGGCAGCGCCGACCGAGCGGCCGGTATTTCGGGCCGACCGCCCGTTCCTGTTCCTGATCCGTGATGTGCGTTCCGGCAGTGTGCTGTTCCTGGGCCGGCTGGCCAACCCGCGGGCGTGAGGCACAGCAAACCGGGCCGGCAACGATTAGGCTGTCGGCCCGGACAGTTCCATTCCACTCGTTTCGTACAAGTCGGCGGCTACGCCATGAACAGGTCGCGCAGCCACTGCGACGTCGTCTGACGCCCCAAATCGCCGATCGCCTCAGTTAGCGGGATGTCCTTGGGGCAGACCTTGGCGCAATTCTGCGCGTTGCCGCAGCCGGCGATGCCGCCCTTCTCCATCAGCACGTGCAGGCGGTCCTGCTTGAAGTAGGCCCCGGTGGGGTGCGTGTTGTGGAGTTGGACCTGCCCGAGCGGCGCCGGTCCGATGAAATCCACGCCATCGTGGTACTGTGGGCACGCCTCCATGCAGCAGCCGCACGTCATGCAGCGGCTGAAGATGTAACGCACATCTTGTTCCACCGGCGAGATGATCGGGGCGTGCTGGTGAATGTCGTGTGAGCCGTCGATCGGCACCCAGGCCTTCACCGTGAGCAGCGCGGCGAACATCTTCTCGCGGTCCACGAGCAGGTCACGCACGATCGGGAACTTCGCCATCGGTTCCAGCACAATGGGCTGGTTGAGCTTATCGATCAGCGCTGAACACGCTTGCCGCACGCGGCCGTTGATGATCATCGAGCACGCGCCGCAGACCTCTTCCATGCAGTTCGAATCCCACACCACCGGCCGGACGCGCTCGCCGCGCACGTTGACGGGATGCTCCCGCAGGTACATGAGCGCGGAGACGACGTTGTGCCCCGGGGCATAGGGCATCTTGAACTCTTCCCAGTACGGCGCGGCGCCGGGCTTCTCCTGGCGCCGTATCTTGAAATGAATCTCGCTGGGCATCCTGTGAACCTCGCGAAGCGAATACTCATCCACGTTCAGAGCACGCCACCCATCGACGGCCAAACCGCGACCGGCCGGGCCCACACAGCCCGCAGTGATCCGCGCATCCGTCGCATGTATGTGGTGTCAAGGTCTGCATTTAGCGATAATCCCGCGGCTTTTCCGGCGGCAACACCGCCGTGTCGACCGGCTTGTACGAAATCTCCGGACCGGCGGCCGTGTGCGTCACGATGGTGTGCTTGAGCCACTTGTCGTTGTTGGCCTTCCACCTGGCCTTGTACTCTTCGTATTCGGGATCGCCCTCGAACTTGCCCTCGGGCACCTTCAACTCAAACTCGGCCTTGTAATGCGAGCCGCGACACTCGTCGCGCTGGCGAGCGCACTTGGCGATTACCTCAGCCAGCACGATCATGTCCTGCACCTGCCGGGCCCAGGACAGCGACTGGTTGGACCAGCGGCTGTCATCGTCCAGGGCCACGCGTGCCGCCCGCTCCTTGAGCGTCTGCAAGCCGGCCAGGGCCTCGTCCAGACCGGCATTGTCGCGCTCGACAAAGACGCGGGCGCGCATCAGGTCGCCACAATCGCGGTGCAGCGCGAACGGATTCTCTCCGCGGTCGCGCGACAGAATCTGCTGATTGAGCTCTTCCTGGCGCTGGCGCTCGCCGTCAAAGAGGCTGTCCGGCAGCGCGCCGTTGCTCTTGCCGAGGTTCTTGACGTAGGCGACGCTGGCCTCGCCCGCCACGCGCCCGCTATACGAAGCACTTAGCAGCGAGTTGGCCCCCAGGCGGTTGGCGCCGTGGTACGCGTAATCACACTCGCCGCAGGCGTACAGCCCCGGGATGTTGGTAGCGTGGTTGCGCGGATGCACCCGCGTCATCCGCGCCGCGCCGGCAGCGTCCACCGTCGTGTCATAGTCAACCCACAGCCCGCCCATCGAGTAGTGCGTGGCCGGGAAGATCTTCATCGGCACGTCACAGGGATCCTCGCCCATGAACGTGCGGTACATTTCCAGAATGCCGCCCAGACGCCGCTCCAGGAAATCACGCGGCTGGTGCGTCAGGTCGAGATAGACCATGTCCTGCCCACCGAGACCCAGGCCCATGTGCCGCACGGCGCGGCAGATGGCGCGCGACGCGACATCACGCGGCACGGTGTTGCCGTAGGCGGGGTACCACTCTTCCAGGAAGTAGAAGCGCTCGGCCTCGGGAATCTGACGCGGGTCACGCTGGTCGCCGGCCTGCTTCGGCACCCAGATGCGGCCGCCCTCGCCGCGGCAGGCCTCGGACATCAGACGGTTCTTGTCGTGTCCCGGGATGCCGGTGGGGTGGAACTGGATGAACTCGCCGTTGGCAAACCTGGCACCCTGCTGGTAGACCCGGGCGGCCGGGGCGCCGGTCGAGTTGCTCGACATGGTCGAGCGGCCGTACGTAAGCGCCAGTCCGCCGGTGGCCAGGATCACGGCGTCGGCCCGGAAGACCTTGACCTCCATGGTGACCAGGTCCATGGCGGTGATGCCGCGGCAGACGCCGGCATTGTCCAGCACCAGCGACAGGAAGTCCCAGCCCTCGTACTTGCTGACCAGCCCGCCGACCTCGCGGGCGCGAACCTGCTCATCGACGGCGTACAGCAACTGCTGCCCGGTCGTAGCGCCGGCGAAACACGTGCGGCGATTCTTGACGCCGCCGAACAGCCGCTGGTCCATGATCCCTTCGGGCGTGCGGCTGAAGGTGACGCCCATGCGGTCGAAAGTGCGGATCAGGCCGGGGGCATCCTCGCACATGCTGCGGATAGGGGGCTGGTCGGCGAGGTAGTCGCCGCCCTTGATCGTGTCCACGATGTGCTGGTTGATGGAGTCGTGCTGGCCCTTGACGTCCAGGACGGCGTTGATGCCGCCCTGGGCACAGGCCGAGTGTGAGCGTTTGACGGGGAAGAGCGAGAACAGCTTGACCGGCAGGCCGCTTTCAACGACGCGGAGCGTCGCCCACAAACCGCCGAGGCCGCCGCCGACCACGATGACGGTGGGTTTGTTCGCCATGGTTTCCTAACTCTCTGGGCGGGCCAGACCGCCGCGCGGCTGCTGACCCTGCCGGGTGCGTGATCAAATAAGGCGGCCATTCTAACAGGAAATCTGCGGCCGTACACTGGCCCGGCGGGGGCTTGGGCAGTCGCTCCGTGGGCCAGGCCGCGGCTCAGCGTGCCGGTCGCCTCCACCCCGCGCCTGTCCGCAGTAGCGGTTGTACGGACCCCGAAGCTGCCCGGCGGGGCGGGCGGCCGGCGTTGAACGCCGAGGACCGGCGAGATGCCGCGTCCGCCGCACCAACGAGAACCGGCCGACCGCTGACAGCCAGATCAGCAGCCGGCAACCCCGCGCCGTCCTCAAGCGGCTGCCCAGCCCGCGCTTTTGCCCGGCCGCGGCCGCTACGCGCCCGGCTCCATGACCGGCAGCCCGTGCCCCGGCCGGTTCCGGTAGACCAGCCAGTACGTCACCGGAATCACGAACAGCGTGAACACGGTTGACGCAAACAACCCGAAAATCAGGGCCCAGGCCAGCCCGGAGAAAATCGGATCGAGCGCGATCGGCGCCGCCGACAGCATTGCCGTCCCGACGGTCAGCAGAATCGGCCGCAGCCGCACCACGCAGCTTTCCATAATCGCATCGTACAGCGAGCGCCCGCGCTGCAGCGACAGGTGCACGAAATCGACGATGATGACCGCCTGCCGCGTGACGATGCCCGCCAGCGCGATCATCCCGATCATGCCGGTCGCCGTGAAGAACACCGGATCGGCGTAAGGCCCGACCTGACCGCCGACCAGCGCGTTCAACAACCAGAAGCCCGGCATGATGCCGATGACCGTCAGCGGTATCGCCAGCATCAACACCACCGGAATCGCAAACGAGCCCGTCTGGCTCACCAGCAAAATGTAGATCGCCACCAGCGCCGCCGCGAAAGCCAGCCCCAGGTCGCGGAACACCCGGAGCGTTATGTCCCACTCGCCTTCACCCGCGAAATCCACCGCGATCCCCGGCGGCAGCGACCACGCGATGCCGCTGCCGTTGTTCAGGAACGTACGCGCCCCCAGCGGCCGCGCCGGCACCTCCGCGACCTCCCCGCTGCCGATGCCGGCCGCTTCCGGTACTCCCACCGGCCCGTGCCCGGCGAAGTCCGCCTGGATATCCACAATCGCCTCGGCCGGCGGCCGACCGGCCGTCTCGCCGAAGACGTACACGACCGGCCGCAGGTTCTTGTGATAGATCGTCTTGTCGGCCAGTTGCTCGTCCCAGCGGCCCAATTCCGCCAGCGGCACGAGTTGGCCGGTACCGCCCTTGACGTGCAGGTTGGCCAACTCGGCCGTGCCGGACCGCTGAGCACGCGGCAGACGCAACTCGATGCGCAGCGGGCTGCGTTCACGCTCGGCGTGCAGCAGCCCCGCCGTCGCGCCGCCCAGCGCCGCCTCCAGCGTCGCCGCGATTTCCGCCACCGACACGCCGCTCAGCGCCGCCTTCTCCCGGTCGGCGACAAAGACCACCTTGCGGCTGTCCGCCGCGACCATATCGTCCACATCGACGACGAACGGCTCGCGCTCCAGCCGGGCCCGCACCGTCTTGGCCGCCGACATGAGATCCGCGTAAGTATGGTCCGGCTGGCCGTACACTTCGGCGACCAGCGTCGCGATGACGGGCGGTCCCGGCGGCACCTCCACGATCTTCAGATTCGCGCCGTGCCGCTCCGCAATCGCCGTAACATCGTCGCGCATCCGCAGCCCCAGGCCGTGGCTCTGCTGCCGACGGTTCCGCTTGCCGACCAGGTTCATGCGGATCTCGGCGACGGTCGGCCCGCGCCGCAGGTAGTAGTGCCGTACCAGGCCGTTGAAGTCCATCGGCGAGGGCAGGCCCACGTAGGAGGTGAAATCGGTGACCTCCGGGACGGCCGCGAGGTACTGCTCGAAGTCGCGCACCGCCGCATCCGCGCGTTCGAGCGTCGTGCCCTCGTCGAAGTCGAGCACGAGCAGCAGCTCGTTCTTGTTGTCGAACGGGAGCATCTTCAGCGGCACGCGCCGCGTCGCGGCCAGCCCCGCCGCCACCACCAGCAGCAGCCCCATCGTGCCCAAGAAGCCCCAGGCGGCCAGACGCGAGTTGAGCAAGGGCCGCATCAGCGGTGCGAACAACCGATACAGCCCGCTGCGGCGAACCAGCTCCGGGTCATCCTCTTCGGCCGCGGGCTCAGTGGCCGAACCGCTGCCCGCCGCCGGTTGCCCCGCGCAGTGCTGCCGCTTGAGCACGTGGAACGCCAGCCAGGGCGTAATAGTGAACGCCACAACCATGGACATCACCATGGTGATGGGCACGTTCAAGGCCATGGGGCGCATGTACGGCCCCATCATGCCGGTTATGAAGAACATGGGCAGGAAGGAGACTATCACGGCCAGCGTGGCCGTGATCAGCGGCGGGCGAATCTCCGCCACCGCCTCGAGCACGATCTGGCGTGTGGCTCGCCCGCGCAGCCGGAAGTGCCGCGTGATGTTCTCCACGTCCACGATCGGGTCATCAACCAGCAGCCCCAGCGACAGGATCAGCGCGAACAGCGTTACGCGGTTGATCGTGTAGCCCGCCACCAGGTTGACCGTCAGCGTCAGGCCGAAGACGACCGGCACCGCCACCGCCACTATCAGCGCTTCGCGCCACCCCAGGCCGAGCGTCAGCAACGCAATGACAATGAACACCGCGACGGCCAACGCCTCCACGAGTTCGTTGACCTTGTCGTCCGCGGTCAGCCCATAGTTGCGCGTAATCACCAGCTCGACGTCATCCGGGATCACGTCCGCGCGCAGCGCTTGCGCAGCGCGAATCACATCCTGCGCCACCCAGACCGCGTTCGTGCCCTTCTTCTTCGCCAGGGCCAGCGTGACCGCCGGACGCGACAGCACCGGTTCATCCGACTGCGGCGCGGCTGGACCGATCAGCGTGCCGGTGGCGCCGGCGTGTACCTCGAAGCCGCGCGCCGCTCCCCAGCCGTGCCGCACATAGCTGTCGGCCTCGGCCGGACCGTCCGTGACGTCGGCCACGTCCTTCAGGAAAACCGGCCGGTCGTCAGAAACGCCGACAACCAGGTCGCGCAGCTCTTCCACCCTCTCGAAGGCGCGCCCGGCCTCAACCCGAAACGTGATGTCATGTTTGGCAAACTCGCCCGCCGTCTGCGTGATGTTGGTGACCTCGATCGCCCGCCGAACCTCCAGCACCGACACGTTGTACGCTTGCAGGCGCTCCGGATCCAGGTAGACCTGGGCTACGCGCGGCTGGCCGCCGACAACATAAGCACGCGAGACGTTCTCCACCGCCGCCAGTCGTTCAACGACCTCCTCGCCGATCCGCCGCAGCGCGTGCTCGTCGGTCGCGTCGCTCGCGAGCGTCAGCGTGACAATCGGCACGTCGTCGATCTCGACCGGCTTGACGACCCAGCCGGCCACGCCCGGCGGCACCAGGTCCACGTGCTCGTCGATGCGCTTGTACAGCTTGACGAGGCTGCGCTCGCGGTCCTCGCCTACGTAAAACCGCACCGTGATGACGGCCTCGTCCGCCCGTGACATCGAGTAGACGTACTCGACCCCGTCGATCTGGTAGAGCAGCTTCTCCAGTGGCGTCGCCACCAACTGCTCGACTTCCGCCGCCCCATGCCCGGGGAAGCTGACATACACATCCGCCAGCGGAACGATGATCTGCGGATCTTCCTCGCGCGGCGTCACCAGCAACGCCGTGGCCCCCAGCGCGGCCGCAATCAGCAGCAGGATCAGCGCCAGGTTCGAGTGCAGGAAGACCCGCACGACGGCATTCGTAAACCCATGCTGCCGGTCACCGCTCTTGCCATGCTCAGCCATTCTTCTGAACCTCTGCCCCAGCGGGCCCCCGCTACGGCAACGCCGCCGCGCCTGTCCCCAGAGCAACCAGTTCCCCCGGCCGCAAGCCCGTCAAGACCTCGATGTCCTCGCCGAAGACACGCCCCAATTGCACGGTGCGGCGTTGGACACGTGGCTCAGCATGCGCCTCGTCCGGGGCCGGCGCCACGACGTCCACGACATTGAGTTGGCCGATGCGCCGCACCGCCGCTTCCGGAATCAACAACACCTGCTCATCGTCGAGCGGAATCAGCAGCCGGCCGAACATGCCGGTGTAAACGCCTTCCGGACACGGCCCCGTCACCTTGACCGAGAACGTGCGGCTGGCGGCCTCGGCCTCCGGCACGATCTCGCTGATGCGCCCCGCGCAGGTCTTGCCCAACGCACTGACGTGCACGTCAATGTCCTGCCCCACCTGCAAGCGCTGCGTCAACGACTCGCGCACGCGCGCGATCAACTGCATGCGCGTCGGATCATACAGCGTCAGCAGCACTTGTCCGGGGGTGGCGGTGTCGCCGACCTCCACGCGTTTGTCCACGATGATGCCATCTAGCGGACTGCGTATCGTCGCGTAGCTGAGGATGGTATCGGCCTCGCGGGCGGCCTGCGCGGCGCGCTCCACGCCGGCCGCCGCGGTCTCCAGCTCAGTCTGGGCGCGCTCCCATTCGAGCTTTGTGGCGTGCTCCTGCTTGTACAGGCCGTCCAGCCGTTGGAACTCGATCTCAGCCTGTCGGCGCGCGGCTTGGGCGGCTGCGAAAGTCGCCTCGGCCTGCCGCAGACGCGCCTGCAAGTCCTCGTCGTCGAGGCGCACCAGGACGTCACCCGCGCGCACGGCCTGACCGGCCTGCACGTTCACTTCCACCACCTTCGCCAAGAGCTTGGCTGCGACCGCGGATTCGTGCACGGCCCGGATGGACCCAACGGCCGCCTCCGTGGCCGGCAGCGTCACGAGCCGCGCCGGAACCGTCGTACGCCCATCCAGCGGCCGGCCGGCCGCCACTGCCACCGCAGCGGCAGTGCCATTCACCTTTGGTTCGAATACGCCGGCCAGCCACAACAGCAGTATGACCACGATGGCCGTGAAGCCGACGCCGGTGCCCACTGTGCGCCAAGCCGTTCCCGCTTTGCCGCCATTCTGCTTAGTTGCCATCACTCACCTTCGCAAGTAACGGGCCGAGTCTTCATCGAGCCGGGCGCCGCGGCTGGCCGGCTGTCCGCATGGGACGCCGGCCACAGCGTTTCGGCGGGCCGCCGCCCGGCTCCAGTACCTGTTAATATATCTGCATATCATGATATGTCAACATGCCCGCGCCGCTGTCACGCCTGCCACCGCATCGCCGACGCCACTCACCGAGTAAACTATCACACGGGATTAGACGTGTCTCGGTGCACGCCGCCGAAAGCACAACGCCGGACGTCGAAAGGAGACCGATGGGCTCGGGGCGATACGACGTGATCGTCGTCGGCGGCGGACACGCCGGCGCCGAGGCCGCCTGGGCTGCCGCACGCCTTGGTGCGGCGACCGCCCTCGTCACATTCGACACCCTGGCCATTGGCCGGCCATCCTGCAACCCGGCCATCGGCGGAATCGGAAAGGGACAGATCGTCCGCGAAGTGGACGCGCTTGGCGGCCTGATGGGGCTGGTCACGGACGAGACCGGCATCCAGTTCCGTGTGCTCAACCGGCGAAAGGGACCGGCCGTCTGGGCCCCCAGGGCACAGATCGATAGCGACGCTTACCCTGCCGCCCTGCGCCGCCGCCTGGAGCACTGCCCCGATCTCGAAATCATCGAGGGGGGCGCCGAAGCACTGTTGGCGGAGGACGCGTCTGCCTCGCAGCACGGTCGGCGCGTAGCGGGCGTAGTCCTGGCCGACGGCCGCCGACTAACCGCCTCCGCCTTAGTCATCACCGCTGGCACCTTCCTGCGCGGGCTCATGCACACCGGCGAGCAGCGGACCCCCGGCGGCCGCGTCGGCGAAGCCGCCGCCAACGGCCTCAGCGATTCGCTCGAATCGCTCGGCGTCCGCCTCGGCCGCCTCAAAACCGGCACGCCCCCGCGCATCGCCCGCGACACCATCGACTACTCCACCCTCGCCGAACAGCACGGCGACCCGGAACCGGTTCCGATGTCGGCCATGACCGATCGGCTGTCGGTTGAACAAGTTCCGTGTTGGCTGACCGCGACCAACGCCAGCATGCACGACTTGATCCGCGCCAACCTGGAGCGCGCACCTTTGTTCACGGGGCAGATCAGCTCGCGCGGGCCGCGCTATTGCCCGAGCATCGAGGACAAGGTCGTCCGCTTCCCCGACAAGGCCTCGCACCAGCTTTTTCTGGAGCCGGAGGGTCGCAATAGCGAGCGTATCTACCTCAATGGCCTGAGCACGTCACTGCCCGCTGATACTCAAGAGCGGCTGGTAGCATCCATCCCGGGCCTGGACCGCGCTCGGATCGTGCAGTGGGGATATGCGATCGAGTACGACTTCATTCCGCCGGAGCAGATCGACGCGGCGCTGATGGTGAAGTGCCTGCGCGGTCTCTTCAGTGCCGGCCAAATCAATGGGACCAGCGGTTATGAGGAGGCGGCCGGGCAGGGCCTCGTCGCAGGTATCAACGCGGCCCGGTTCGTTGCGGGTCGGGAGCCCGTGGTGCTCGGGCGCGGCGACGCGTACATCGGCGTGATGATTGATGATCTCGTAACTCGCGGTGTGACAGAGCCATACCGGATGTTCACGTCGCGCGCCGAGCATCGCATGCACCTGCGTATCGACAATGCGGACTCGCGCCTGACGCGTCTGGGCCGCGAGGTGGGCTTGGTGGATGACGCCCGCTGGGAGCGCTTCCGGGAGAAGGAGGCGCGGCGGGAGCGGTTGCGGGAGGCGCTCCGTCGGCTCCGATGCGAAGGCCGGACACTCAGTGAGTGGCTCCGGCGGCCGGACGAGGACGGTCGGAGATTTGTGGGTATGTTCGCTGAGCTGCGGCCGCTCGCCGCAGACCTGGACGCGTGGGCCAGTGTGTTAGTTGAAGTAAAGTACGCCGGATACCTTGAACGTCAGCGGCGGCTAATGGCACAGGCCGAGGCACTTGAGCAACGGCCGATTCCTTCCGACTTTAACTATGGACATGTTAAGCATTTAAGGCGTGAGGCCCGGGAGCGCTGGGAGGCGGTGCGCCCCCGCAGCGTCGGTCAGGCGGCCCGCGTCAGCGGAATTCATCCGACGGATGTCTCGATTCTTCTCGTCCAGTTAGCGGCCCACGCGCGCGCCGACAACTGAACGTTAACGGCGGGTCCATAAACATGGCTGCGAGGGTTGCCAAATCAACCCCAATATGCTATTATTGTGAAAGTAGGGTATATAGGAAAGATTTGGACGTGAGATGGCCAGGAACAACCGAGACAAGACGGGCCTGCTGAAGAGCGTCTTCACCACTGGTGAGGTTGCGGAGATCTGCAACCTGAGCCAGCAGACGGTGATCCGCTGTTTTGACAGCGGCCGGTTGAAGGGTTTTCGCGTTCCGGGCTCACGGTTTCGGCGCATCCCGCGTGACAGCCTAATCCACTTCATGAAGGAACATACGATCCCGCTGGATCGGCTCGAGATGGGCAAGACGCGGGTGCTGGTCGTGGATGATGATCCGGCGATCGTGGAGATGCTGGTAGAGTTGCTGGAGCGGGACGGCCGCTTCGAGGTCCAGACGGCCGCAACCGGTTTCGATGCCGGTCTGCGGACGCGCGAGTTCCTCCCGGACGTTATCGTCCTGGACTACATGCTGCCGGATATCAACGGTAACGCTGTCTGCCGGAGCATCCGCTCGGACGAGTCTCTGAAGGATGTGAAGGTGATCATCGTTTCGGGTGTGGTGGACCGGCAGGACGTGGACAAGCTATATGCGGATGGTGCGGACGACTTCCTCCAGAAGCCGTTCAGCATTGAGCAGTTGGTCACTCGTATAATGGAATTGGTGAGTGGACGAGCTGCGCGGGCGTAGCAATACCAGCGGAGAGGGAGAGAAGCCTGACCCCGAGTTGGTACTGACGCACCTGGACCGCCTGCCGACCCTGTCGCCCATTGCGGTCAGGTTGCTCCAGATCACGACGGACGGGCATAGCTCCGCCGCTGACGTCGTTCGGCTGCTGCAGGCCGACCAGTCGCTGACCGCGAAGATTCTGTCGGTCGCCGGGTCGGCGTGGGCGGGCGTGAGCGCTCCCGTCACCACTCTCGAAAAGGCCGTTCCACTGCTGGGCTTCGGCCCAATCCGCAGCATCGTTCTGGCCGTGAGCGTTTTCGAATGCCTGGCCGGTGCGGCGCCAGGGAACGGCGTCTACGCTTTCGATCGGTACGAGTTCTGGAAGCACGCCCTGGCGGTGGCATGCGCGGCACGGCGACTGGCAGAGGCGCGCCGGGACCTCCACGTTGACCCGGCCGAAGCGTTCGTGGCCGGCCTGCTGCACGACCTCGGCAAGGTGGCGCTCAGCACGGTCTTTCCGAAGGCGTACGACCGGGCGGCGGCGCATGCCAACCACTCCCGGCGGGACATTGCGGACTTCGAGCGCTCGGTTCTGGGTACGGATCACACGGTGGCGGGGCGCCGCCTGGCGGAGCGCTGGCACTTGCCACGCGAGCTGCGCGACGCAATCTGGCTGCACCATCTGGGAGCCGAGACGCTGCCGAGCTCGGTCGCCAAGCCGATGCTGGTCGGCATCGTGCAGTTGGCCGACACGCTGGCGCGCGAGCAGCGCATCGGCTATTCCGGCAACCACATGTTCTATGAGCACTCGCCACACGTGGCGGAGCGCTTCAACTTCTCGGCCCAGCAGATCGAGCACGTGGTGGCGAACCTGGTTGGCGACGTCGTTACGCACGCCCAGATTCTGGGCTTGGGGACGCAGGCGCCCGAAGCCGTGTATCTGCAGGCGATTACGCGCGCAAACACCGAGTTGGGCCGCCTGAATACCGAACTGTCGGTTAGCAGCCGCAAGCTCGCCGCCGGCGCCCGTTACTTCCGCGCCATCAGTCATTTCGATCAGCTTCTCGATGCCACCTCGGATCCTCCCGCGGTTGTCGCGGCTATGGCGGCGGCAGCCGTCGTTGCGCTACAGCGGCCGCGCGTGGGCGCGTTTGGCTTGCGCGAGCACCACGCGGCGGTGGATCTGTGCTGGGTTCACGACGAGACCGGCCGCGGCGGGCGCCTGGCGCAGCGCGTGCCGAGTGACATGCAGGAGTGGCTGTCCAGCCCCGGTGACTTGGCGAGCTTAGTGGTGTCCGAGGCCCCGCCGTCCTTGTGTCGCATGCTGGAGCCGGCTTTCGATGATCTGGGGCGCGCCACGGCCTGGCTCATTCCCGTGGTGCATGACCAGCAGCTTGTGGGCGGGGTGGTCTTCTGCTCGGAGGCCGACGAGCGCGGCCGGCTGGCTCCCGAGGCTGACGACCTCAGGTCTTTCGTCGCGAGCCTGGCCCTGGCGCTCGGCCGGGCCAATGCCCAGGTGGACGCGCGGCGCCTGGCTGATGACCTGGCCCAGACTAACCGGCGGTTGCAGCAGGCGCAAGTGGAACTGCTGAGGTCGCGAACGCTCTCGATGATCGCGGAGATGGCGGCCGGCGCGGCGCACGAGTTGAACGGGCCGCTAACCGTGATCTCGGGTCGGGCCCAGATGTTGACGCAGTCGCTCCAGGCCCCGGACGTCCTGCGGGCACTCGACCAGATTCGCGGCAAGGCCCATGAGTGCAGCGCGATCGTCTCGGCCTTGATGGATTTCGCGCGGCCGCGCCCGCCGACGCTGGCGCCCGTTTCCATTCCGGAGTTGTTGGAGGAAGTGCGGGCCGATTGGTTGCAGCGCGCCGAGCTGGGCGACGCGGCGCTCGAGCTTGAAGTGCGGATGACTGCGCCCGGCGCGGCCCCGCGGCGCGCCGCCGATCCGCTGACCATTCGGGGTGACCGCGACCAGCTCCGGACCGTGCTTAACGAGCTGATCAGCAACGCAGTGGACGCGGTTTCGACCACGGGAGGGTCAATCGCGATCCGTTGTCAGCCATCGGTTACTGAAGGGCTGGTTGAGATTTCGGTGCGCGACACGGGCTGCGGGATGACGCCGGCGGTTCTGCAGCGGGCTTTTGATCCGTTCTTCTCGCACCGCAACGCCGGCCGGGGGCGCGGCCTGGGGCTGGCCCGTGCTTATCGGATCATCGAAGGGCACGGTGGCCGGGTCTGGCTTGAGAGTGTTGCCGGGGAAGGCACAACGGCGCACGTCGTGCTGCCGCGCGTGCCGCCGGCGCCGGCCGATCACGGCTGGCAGTCGCCAACCTCCTGAAACGATGTAACTTACGCTGCGATGAGGTTACCGGCGTCAGCAACGATGACAACGGTCGATCCGGCCGGATCGCGCAGCTCGATCTTGACACGTCCTTGCGCCCGCAGTCGGTCCCGCAATGCCTCGCTTGCTATGTATACCACGGTGCCGGCGACACGACGGTCGCCGCTGAAGAACAGTTCGCGGAGGCGCTTCTTGACCGAGTTGGACGTGCGCTGACAGGGCTCCCAACTGGCCCACTCCGGGGGCCGCCCCGGGGTTCTCACTCGCACACGTGCCCCAGCCGCCAGTTTCACCTTCGCTCTGCTCAGCATATGCACCTCCGTCCGCGGGCGCTGCCGCACGCCATCTTCTGACAAGTACTGCAATTCCGTGGGTCGCCGTCGCCTGCTACAACATTGGCGACTACGGCGGGAGGGCCGGGTTGACCGCCGCTCCCCATACCGCGCTCTCACCGGCAGAATACGCCTTCCCAAGAGTCCCGCCACGCCACCCGCCCACAGATTTCGGATAAGAGTATGTCAAGAAATCGTTTGCGGTCTCGCTGCCGCCGATGGGCGTGCGGCTGGCCGCTTGTTCGGCCGCGCGGCCGACCGCCGCCCCAGTTTTCCTCTCTGGTCAGCTATGCAGGGCCGGCGCGGCGTGACAGAATCCCCTTATGAAGCGGAGTCTGAGGCGCTGGCTGAGGCTGTTCATATGGACCATGGTCGCCGGCCTAGTCTTCGCAACGTCGGCGTACCTCTACCTTACGCGCCCCGCACGGCTGCATGCGGCGGTAGTCGGTTTGCTCGCGGCGGCGGACATTGACGTTGGCAACATCGGCGCCGTCTCCTTCTCGTTCAGCGACGGCCTGGAGTTGCTGGATGTGGACCTTGGTTTGCGGTCCGGCTCGCAGGCAGCGGCCGAGCCGGGGGAAGGCCGCCTGAGCGCCCGGCTACGCGTGGCGCGCGCCTGTATCCGCTGTAACCCGTTCGAGTTAGCGACCGGCCGGCCGCGCGTGCGGCAGGTGGTGCTGCACGAGGCCGATTTGGCGCTGCTATGCCAGCCGCCGGGAGCTACACCGGACGCCGAATCCGGCACGCGCACGGGGCGCTGGCTGGCATTGCTGCCGCAGGTTGCCGGCGCGGCCAGTTGGCCGACAATCCACCTTGCCAGCGGCTATGTGCGGCTGTTGGCTGTCACGGAGGGCGCGCCGCAGCTCGTACGCCAATGGCGCGTCACGGGTTACGCCGCCCCGCGCGGGGCCGGGTATCACGCCCGGCTCGTGCAGGTGGGCGGCGGCGATGTGGCCCTGGCTGAGTTGAGCTGGGACACCGAGACGGCGGTGGGCGAGCTGGCGACCGGCTGGCTGGACCTGGAGAGTGCGGCGGCAGTCTTGCCCCGGACGCTGGCGGACACGTTCGCCCAGTGGGTGATCCGTGGGCGCGTGCGTGTCGAGCACCTCGCCCTGAGCCTGGGTAGTCTGGGGGCGGACGAGGCGTCGCCGGCATTTCGGGCCCCGCATCTGGAAACCGCCCGACTAAGTATCGCGGATGGTCGTTGCGCTCTGCCGGTCGAGGCAAGCGACGTCGGATCGTCGCCGTCGCGGCGTTTCGCCCAGGTGTCGGACGCGCGGATCGCGCTGGAGTTGACCAGCAGTCCGGATGGGGGGGGGCAGGTCGTTGTACATGGGGCGGGGCGTCTGAATGGAGCCCCCGTGGCGATCAGCCTGGACGCGCGGCCGTCGCAGTTGACAGCGTGGCCACCCGTGCTGGACGGTCCGCTGGAGGGTGAGTTGCGTCTCGAACGCTGCGCGCTGCCCACCAAGCAGGAGCACGCGGACTTCGTGCTCAGTCCGCATCTGCCGCGCGGCGTGCACGGTTTTCTCAACGACTTCGAGCCTGAGGGGGTGGTTAACTTGTCGCTGCGGTTCCAGCGCGCTTCCGGCGAGACGGCAGCAGGCGGTGCGGCTCTACACTTCGAGGGCGAGGTGGAGCCGCTGGGTTGCCGCTGTCGCTACGACGACTTCCCATACCCGTTCGAGGATGTCCGCGGGCGCGTGCGTTTTTCGCCTGCCGGCATCGTTCTGGACGGCCTCGTGGCGCGGCACGGCTCGGCCCGCGTGCGTGCCACCGGCACGGTCGACCGCCCGCGGCGGGCTTCCGGCTTGGACCTGACCTTCGCCGGCAGTAACGTGCCGCTGGACGCCGAACTGTTCACAGCGCTGCCGCCCGAGTATCAGCGCCTCTGGTCGGAGGTGGCGCCCATCGGCCTATGTGACGTGCTCGTACGCCTCCAGCGCGCGGACGCGGCCCCCGACGCCGCCAAGTCCGAGCCGACCGATGTGCGCGTGGACGCCCGGCTGCGGGCCGGCAGCCTATCGCTTGACACGCAGCAGCGGCTGCAATGCGCGGACGGCGCCGTGACGATTGCCGGCGGCGTCGTGACCGTACACGAACTGCACGGCTACCTGGATGATGGGGCCGTGCGGCTGGCGGGCACCGTGGCGGTCGCGGGCGGCGCCGAGCAGCTTGACCTGGTGATCGAGGCCCAGGATGTACCGGTGGAACGGCGGGCGGTGGTGCGGGCCCTGCCGGGCGAAGCCGTCGCCGAGATCAGCTTCACAGGTCGCGCCGACGTATGGGGGCGCGTGCGGGGCGTGGGCTTGCGCGGCGCGCACGAGACCGAGTACACGGTGCACGTCAAGGACGGCAGTCTCGCCGGGTTCGACCCCCGGCAATCGTGGGCGGACTGTGAGGGCTGGCTGACCGTCACGCCGGAACGTCAGTTGATTCATAGCTTCTCGGCGCGGCAGGCGGCCGCGCGGCTGGAGATCGGCGGCACCTTGCCGTCCGGCCCGGACGGGCCGGAGTCAGCCGTGCTGGAAGTGCGTGTCAGCGCCGCTCCGTTGGATGAACTGGTGCGGCAGTTCGTTCCGCCCGCGTGGCGTGAGCAGGTGGCAGCGCTGGGGCTGGGGGGGACGGGCGACGTGGCGCTCCAGGTGGGGCCGGCGGAAGAGGCCGGCGGAGCGACGAAGGCGGCCGCGCTGGTGCAGATTGCCGCCGAGCGCATGGCCGCGGCGGTGTTGCCGGTGGAGTTGCGCGACGTCCGCGCGCGGGCCACTTTGGCGGCCAATGTCCTGGACGTGCATGAGTTCAACGCCCGCCAGGGGGCCGCCGGCGCTGTGACGGCTGACGGGCGGTTCCGGTGGAACACCGCCGGGCGAGCGGCTGACTTCAGCCTGCGCGTCGCCCAAGTGGAACTGACCGAAGCGCTGGTCGCGGCGCTGCCGGCGCCATTGGCCCGGCTGCTCCAGCGCATGCAGGCCGGCGGTCTGTGGGGGGCCGATCTTGACCGCGTGCGGCTCGAGGACGATGGTCGCCCGACCTGGGACTTCGCGGGCCGCGTCATGATCGACTCTGGGACACTGGATCTGGGCCTGCCGCTGACCGGCGTGGTTGGGCAACTGGCGGGCACCTGCCACGTGCGGCCCGACGGCCAGGTGGCGTTGCAGGCCGGTCTCGCCGTGGAGCGCGGCGAAGTAGCCGGCCGACCACTGGCGAACTGGGCCGGCCAACTCGAGTACAACCCCGATGAACCGTGGGTGCGTCTGGATGATCTGCACGGGCGATTGTGTGACGGCGACGTGCTGGGCTATGTGCACATTTCGCCGGAGACTTCGGACTACGAGCTTTCGCTGACACTGCAGGACGTCGCACTACAGCAGCTCTGGCCGGGCCAGGCAGAGCCCGCCGCGGCGCCCCGCCGGGGGCGCTTGGACGGGCACATATACCTCCGCGGTCGGGCGTCAGACGTGGACGCGCGGCGGGGCGGCGGGAGCCTGCGCATCCGCGGGGGCTCGATCCTGAATACACCCGTATTGGCCAAGGTGGCCGCGGCCGATGAGCGCACGACCGACGTATACGACACGGCCGAGGTGCGCTTCATGTGGGCCGGTGCTGAGCTGCAACTGACGCGCGTCGAGCTGCAAAGCCGCGACCTGCGCCTGGTGGGCCACGGCACGTGGAACATGAGCACGGACGAAATCGCGCTGCTGCTGGTGGGGGCCCATCCGCGGAACTGGCCGCGCGTGGCCGTCCTGACAGATCTGCTCGAAACCACCGGGCGGGAATTGGTGCAGTATCACGTGCGTGGCACCGTGGCCGAACCGCAGGTGAGCGCGGAACCGCTGTACAAGCTCAACGAGGCCCTGCGCGCGCTGCTTGCCGGTGACCGGTAGTCCCGCCCGCGGCGGCGTTACTCCAGGTAGCCCAGCTCGCTCAGACGCTCCTCAAGCAGACGCCGATCCTCGTCGCTGTATACCTCGATCGCCTCGTCGACCGGCTTCTTCAGCGGCGGCTCGCGTTCGACAACCGGCGCGGAGGTGAACAGCTCACTCAGCACGCGGCCTTCCATGTCCACCGGCACGCGCAGGCCCAGGGCCGCGAGCATGGTCGGGGCGATATCGACAATGTTGGCCTCGCTGCGCCCGCCGCGCTGAATGTTGCGGCCGCCCGCGGCCAGGATGCCCTCGTCGCGGTGCGTGCCCTCCAGCCGGGCGGATTCGCACCAGCGCACGGCCCGGCGGCTGCGAATCTTACGCACTACCGCCAGCCCAGGGTTGGGTACCAGCAACAGGTCCGGCAGATTCGGATTCTCGCTGCGGTCGCACCCATACAGCTCCTCGGTCTTATGTACTTCCGGGAAGACGTTGAGCGGGCGGCCCGCGCGGTCACGCGCGCGGACGCTCAGCAGCCGCTGGATCAGCTCGTCGCGCAGGGGTTCGTAGTCGGCCGGCGCGACGATGCCGTGCGGCCCGCGACCCTTGAGGTTGATATACAAGTAGCCGTAGATCCCGGCATGCATAACACAGGCCCGTGTGCGCGACCAATCAACCGCCAACTCACGTTCGATGCCGCGGCTGCCCTGCTCGAAACGCGTGGCCCGCCCCTTGGTCAACCGGTGCCACAGGTGGCCCGTCCGGGTGGCGGCCTGCTCCCAGGCACTGCGCAGTTGCAGGTAGCCCCACTTGTGCAGCAGCAGGTTAGGCTGGGCCTTGCCGTCCAGGCTGCCGTGCCCGTGGTCCGACATGATCAGCACGGTGGCGCCCTTGCTCTCGGCGTAGGCGAACATGCCGCCCAGCACGTCGTCCAGGTGCTTGAACACCTGCGCCACCATGGCCGCCTCGCGCGGGTAGTGGCCGCGCGTCTTCGGATCCAGGTACTTCCACGCTTTGTGCTGGACGTTGTCCACCAGCTTGAAGACCGTCATCAGCACGTCCCAGCCGAACTTGTCGCCGCAGTAGCGCGTCAGCGTGAGCCCCTGGTCGAAGCTGTGGCTGATGTAGTCGAGGTTCGTGGCCAGCACGTCCTGGCCGCCCAGCGCGCGGCGCTGCCAGTTCGTGCGGTAGTTGTAGCTCGGGATGAGCTGGAAGATCTCGTCCTTGAGCTCGCGGGGATAGGTGAAGTCCTCCTTGATGCTGGGCGTCTCGAAGCCGCTGATCATGAAGCCGTTGACCGGGCGGGGCGGAAAGGTCATCGGGACGTTGATGCTGCCGACACGCAGGCCCTTCTCACTAAGCAGATCCCAGATGGTCTTCTCGCGAATCTGGTACGTGCTGTTGAAGGTCAGCTCGTGGTGGGTGGCGTCGTATTTCTCGAAGTCGAGAATGCCGTGCTGACCCGGGCCCTTGCCGGTCATGAAGGTCGTCCAGGCCGCCGGCGTGATGGGCGGCTTGGTCGAATACAACACGCCCGCCACGCCCTCCGCGATGAACCGCCGCAGGTTGGGCATGTGGCCGTCGTCCATCAGCGGCGTCAGCACGTCGAACGTGGCCCCGTCCAGTCCGATAATCAGCAGGCGCTCCACCAGCGCCTTGAGCGGCCGTGGCGCCGCTGGGCGCGTTGCCGTCCGGAGTTCGTCAGTAGTCCGTGCACTTGAGTTCATGGTGCTAAATCCTTGCCGCCAGTGCGTGACGCCCAGGCAGGAATGTACCCGCCCGGCGCCGCCGATTCCGAGTCGCGCCGCCGCGCCCGCCACGGCTCGTGCCGCCGCCGGGCAACCCACCGGCACCACCTATCAGGATAACCGTTTTTCGCCGGCTGAATAGCCCGCCGCGCCGGCCGGCGGCTAACGCGGACGCCGCTGCCGGGTCGGACGCACCACCAGATCGTAACCCTGCGTGTCGATTACCTCGGCTCGGATGAACTCGCCCGGCTTGCGCGGCGCGCCCGGCAGCAGGCACAGGGCGTCCACCTCCGGCGCCTGCCCGGCGTGACGCCCGGCCGCGCCGTCCGCCTGTCGCTCGTCCACCAGCACCTCCAATCTCCGGCCCACCCGTCGCCGGGCCGCCCGCAACGCCAACTCCTGCTGGGTCAGCATGAAGTGCTCGTAGCGCTCGGCCTTCTCGGCTTCGTCAAGCGGCTCCGGCAGGCGCGCCGCCGGCGTCTCCGGCTCGTGCGAGTACTTGAAGGCCCCGGCCGCGTCGAAGCCGAAGTCCCGCATGAAGGCCAGCAGCTCCGCGAACTCCGCCTCCGTCTCGCCGGGGAACCCAACGATCATCGTCGTGCGAATGGCGACGTCCGGAATGCGCGCCCGGATGCGCCCCAGCAGCGCTTCAGTCTGGGCGCGCGTTATCCGCCGCCCCATCAACTTCAGCATGCGCGTGTTGATGTGCTGCAATGGAATGTCAATGTACTTGACCACGCGCTGGCACTCGGCGATGGCGGCCAGGATCTCGTCCGTCAGCACCGTCGGGTAGACGTACATCAGCCGCAGCCAGCGGGCTCCGGCGCATTCGCCGTCCAGCCGCCGCAACAGGCCGGCCAGCCCGGGCGTGTAGCCGATGTCAGCGCCGTAGCTGGTCGTGTCCTGTCCGATGAGCACGAGTTCGCGCGCCCCGTCGGCGATCAGCTCGCGACACTCGGCCACCAGCTCATCCGGGCTCTTGCTGTGCAGCGGGCCGCGAATCGCCGGTATGGTGCAGAAGGTGCATCTCTGGTTGCAGCCCTCGCTGATGCGCACGTAAGCGTAGTGCCGGGGCGTCAGACGCAGCCGGCCCTGGTCCGACCAGGGCTGGGCGTGATAGTCGCCCAGGTAGCAGTCCACCGCGGCGGCGCGCGGGCGCTGCCAGACCGCGCGGGCCACGTCCGCGCGGTTGTGTACTCCCACCAGCACGTCAACTTCCGGGACGCGCTCCCGAATCTGCTCGCCATCCCGCTGTACCAGGCAGCCGGCTACCACGATGCGTTTCAGTTCCCCGCGCCGCTTGCGCTCGGCCAGTTCGGCAATGACGGCCATGGCTTCGTCGCGGGCGGCCCCCAGAAAGCCGCACGTGTTGACGACAATTGTGTCGGCGGCCGACTCGTCCAGGCTGATGATCGCGCCGGACTCGGCGACCTGCGCCAGCATGCGTTCGGAGTCCACCAGGTTCTTCACGCAACCCAGCGAAACGAAGCCGACGACGGGGGGGACGGCCGGCGCGGCGCGGTCCCGGGCCGGCGCCGCAGCGCCGTTGCGTCTGCGTCGTCCAGACTGCTTGGCCTTCCTCAACTGTGACATCCATTCAGGCGGTCTGCGGCGGAGGGCTCGCGCTGTTGCCGCCGACCATGCGAACACCCACCAGAGTTTAGCGGTCCTTCTGGGGCGCGACAACCCGGCCTTGATCCGCCTTTTCCTTCCCGACCGCAGCGGGTATGTTTGGTCCGCGGCACGCGGCTTGGCGCGGCGTCGGCCTGGTTCTGCCGGTACACAGTTGAATAGATGCACGTGTTGGCTGCCACGATCCTGGCACAGATAGCTCCGCCCACCGGCCAGACATTCCGGGAGATGCTCCGGCAGATGTCCTGGGAGAACTGGCTGGCGGAGTTCTGGCCGTACATCTTCGCCGACCGTTTCATGGTGATCCTCTTCCTGCCGCTCGTGCCGATTCTCTTACTGCTGCCGCGCCGGCACCTGCGCATCGGCATCATCGTCACGAGCCTGATCTTCATCGGCTACCTGTTCGGGCCGGTGTATCCGCTGGTCTGGCTGGCAATGTGCGTGACGTTCTACTGGTTGAGCGAGCGCTTCGCCGTAGAAGCGAAACGCCGGGACGTGCTGCAGTGGGGGCCGCCGTTGGCTGCCATTCTGTGTGTGGGTGGCTGGTACGTCGGCTCGATGGCACTCGGCTTGATCAACATCACGCGCGATTTCAACAGCGAGTTGTTCGACCGGGCGCGCTGGCTGTTCCCACTCAACGTACGCGACGGCTCGTAGCGCTTCTTCCTGACCCATCCGCCGCAGATTTTCGCCGCGGTCTTCTTCGTGCCACAGCTCAACGGGATCGTGATCTTCACGATCCGCATGATGCACTACTTCTCCGAGTTGAAGCGCGACACGATCCCGCGCGCCGAGCGCACGCTGCTGAACTTCATCGCGTTCGCCTCCTTCGGCCCGACGCTCATGCAGGGACCGATCGAGCGCTTCCACGACTTCCAGGCGGGCCTGGCGCGCTGTCACGAACGCCGGACGCGCGCGGACGTCGGGGCGGGCCTGGCGCGCATCGGGCTGGGGCTGATGAAGAACGTGTTCTGCGTCGCGGTGCTGCTGCCACTGGTGCTGAAGATCGTCGTCGATGGGCGGTACTACGAAGCGCCCGCGCGGGTCCAGAGCTACGCCGTCCTGTTCTTCTGCGCGCATCTCCAGGTGCTCTGGATCTACCTGCACTTCAGCGGCTACTGCGACATCGCCATCGGCCTGGCCCGCCTGGTCGGCTACCGCGCCGTCGAGAATTTCGACCAGCCCTGGCTGGCCACCAGCCTGACCGACATGTGGCGCCGCTGGCACATCAGCTTCTCCTTCATCCTGCGCGACTACGTGTTCATGCCGCTGGTGCGGCAGCGCTGGAACACCACGATCAGCCTGGTCGTGACTTTCATCGTCTGCGCGCTGCTGCACAACCTGAACCTGGGCTACCTGCTGTGGGGCGTGCTGATGGGTCTGATGGTGGCCGTCAACCAGAAGTGGTCGCGCTGGATGCGCCAGCTTGACCGCCATCCGACACGCCGGCTGGCGGCTGTGCGGCAAGCGTGGCTGCGCCTGGCGCCGCTCCCCACTATCTGCGCCTGGGCGCTTACGATCAACGCGTTCGTGCTCAGCGGCCTGGTGGCCTTCGGCGGACAGGGCGGGTTTCGTGTGGCCTGGGAACTGATCCGCCGGCCCGCCCTGGGCCTGGCCGACGCCTTGGGATGGAGGTGACCCACGCGACCAGCCCTGTCCAGCGTTGATGTAATCATGGCGGCGCGTCGTCGTCGACGCGCCCGTGGCCCCGTCCACGCGCGCCTGAGCATGGCGCGCCCCGATATGCGGCGGGGGCAATAGCCGTGCCGGGCCTGTGCGCGCCAGCCGTGATCCCCGGCCTCGACGCGGTCGAGGGCCTGTGGCAACCGCTGAGCCGGCTGCCCTGGTCAGGCTGGGACGCCGCATGGCTGGGCGACACGCTGGCCGGCCGCAACGCCGTCCTCATCTTCCTGCCACTGCTGGCGGTGCTACTGCTGTGGCCGGTCCGGCACCTGCGGCGCGGCTTCATCCTGACCGGCCTGCTGTTCGTGGGTTACGTCTTCGGCGCCGCCTACCTGGTGTTCTGGCTGCTCTCCTGCCTGCTGTTCTACCGGCTTAGTGAGCAGTTCGCGCGGGAGGTCCGGCGCACCGACGTGTGGCCCGGCGGCCCACCGCTGGCTGCCATTGCCATCATCAGCGTCTACTTCGTGCTGCTGCACGTGCTGGACGCCGTCAACCTGCCTGCCGCCGCCAACGCCGGGCTCTTGCAGTACGCGCCGTGGGCACTACCGCTGGGCGCCCGCGGCCTGAGCTGGGAGCCGCACTGGTTCGGCACCGAGTCGCAGCTCTTCGCTTTGATGTTGCGCGACTCGCACAACATCGGGGCCGCGTACCTCGTCATGCGCATGGTCCACTACTTCTCAGAACTGAAACGCGGCACGATTCCGGCGGAACAGCGCAGCTTTGCCCGCTTCCTTGCCTATCTCTGCTACGTGCCCACCCTCATCCAGGGTCCCATCGAGCGCTACGCCGAATTCAACCACCAGATTGACACCTGCCACGAACGCCGCACCTGGCGCGACCGACTCGCCGGCCTCGGCCGCCTGGGCCAGGCGCTGGTCAAGGCCGTCGTGCTTGAGGCATACCTGCTCCCGTGGGCCAACAGCCAGGGCCTGGGCAGCCGGCAGTTCATGCAGCACCCCGAGCACACCACCAGCTACGTCCTGCTGTTCTTCTCGATCCACGTGCTGGTCTTCGCCCTCTACCTCGCCTTCAGCGCCTACTGCGACGTCGCCATCGGCATGTCACGCCTGCTGGGCTACCGCGCCGCCGAGAACTTCCGCCATTTCTGGCTGGCGTGCAGCCTCACCGACATGTGGCGACGCTGGCACATCACCCTCTCATTCATCCTGCGCGACTACATCTTCTTCCCGCTCGCGCGCCGCCGTTGGAATTCCTTCCTGGCCCTGGCCGTCACGTTCCTGGTCTGTGGCCTCTGGCATTCGCTCAGCCTCAACTACGCGCTCTGGGGCCTGACGATGGGCCTGCTGGTGGCCATTAACCAGCGCTGGTCACGCTGGCAGCGCCAGCTCGACCGTCAGCCCGACCACCGCCTGGCCCGGCTGCGCCGCGCTTGGCTGCGCCTCTGGCCGCTGCCGCGCATCTGCGCCTGGCTGCTGACGATCAACGTCTTCATGCTGTCCGGCTGGGTCTGCTTCTGGGGCTTCCGCGGCTTCCGCGTACTGGGCGAGCTGATCTGGCGCCCGCTCTCCTGGCTCTTCGCCGGCCAGCCCTAGCCGGCCCCGGCCGCGTCTTGTCGTTGTACCCGCGCCGCCGCCTGGCCGTGCGCTTGCAGCAGCGCCAGGAAGCGCGCCCCCAACTCGCGTAGCTTCTTCTCGCCCACGCCGTGCACTTGCAGCAGCTCCGCGTGTGTTTGCGGACGCCGCCGGGCCATGTCACGTAGCGTGGCGTTCCCGAAGATGACGAAGGCCGGCACGCCGCGCTCCAGCGCAATCTCGTGCCGCAATGCCCGCAAGCTCTCGTACAACGCCCGGTCCACGCCCTCCCACGACTCGCGCTCCACGCGCGTCCGGCTGACCGGGCCGGCCGGCGGCCGCACCAGGCACACTTCACGCGCCCCGCGCAACACCTCCCACGAAGCCGCGTTCAGCTTCAAGACCGGCCGATCCCCCGGCGTACGATCCAGAAGTCCCTGGTCGATCAACTGGTAGACCAGGCTCGTCAGACGTTTCTGGTCATGCTCTCGCAAGATGCCGAACGTGCTCAGCCGCTCGTGCCCAAGCCGCCGGACGAAGCGGTCCCGCGCGCCGGTCAGCACCTTGACCACGTGCCCCACGCCGAAGCGCTGCTCGACGCGCGCCACGCACGACAGGATCTTCTGCGCAATGACGGTGGCCTCCGGGTCAGCCGTAATCTCGCCCAGACACCCTTCACAGGCCCCGCAATTCTCCTGCTCATACGCCTGCCCGAAGTACTCGGACAGAAACCTGTGCCGGCACACCGGCGCCGCGCAGTAGCCGCGCATCTGCGCCAGCAGCTCGACCTGTGCCGCCAGCGTCTCCGGCGGCGCCTGGGCCTGCTCGATGCTGCGCCGCACCAGCCACTCCCACTTGTCCGCATCCGCCGGCGAATACAGCAGGCAGCACTCGGCCGGCAGCCCGTCACGCCCGGCCCGGCCCGTCTCCTGCTGGTAATGCTCGATCGATTTGGGCATCGCCGCGTGAATGACGCAGCGCACGTCGCTGCGGTCGATGCCCATGCCGAACGCGATCGTCGCCGCGATTATGTCCAGCCGCTCGGCACTGAAGGCCTCCTGCGTCAACTGTCGCCGCGTCGGGTCCAGCCCGGCGTGATAGCAGCCCGCTCGCAGCCCACACGCCTGGAGCTGCGTCGCCATGTCCTCGGCTTCCTTACGCGTTATGCAGTAGACGATGGCCGCCTCACCCCGGTGCCGTTCGAGGATCTCATGCACCTGTTGATACGCGTCAATCCGTGGAATAACCCGGTAGATCAGGTTGGGTCGGTCAAAGCGGCCCACCAGCACGCTCGGGTCCTTGAGCCGCAGTTGCGCAACTATGTCGTCGCGCACCCGCTGCGTCGCGGTGGCCGTGTAGGCGTGTACGCTGGCTGCGGGGAAGCGCTCTTTCAGCACCGCCAGTTGGCGATACTCCTTGCGGAAGTCATGCCCCCAGTGGCTGATACAGTGCGCCTCGTCGATCGCGAACGCCCGCACCGCCAGCCGGTCGAGCAGCGCCAGGAAGTCCGGCGTCAGCAGCCGCTCCGGCGAAACAAACACCAGCCGGCAGCGACCGGCCGTCACCTCGTCCTCCATGGCACTGATCGCCGCCCGCGGCAGGCCGCTGTGCAACGCCACCGCCGGGTAGCCGTTCGCCAGCAGGCCGTCCACCTGGTCCTTCATCAAGGCGATCAGCGGCGAGACGACCACGTCCGTCCGGCCCGCCAGCAGCGGCGGAACCTGGTAGCACAGCGACTTCCCGCCGCCCGTCGGCAGCACGACCAGCGAATCCCGGTGGGCCAGCCCGGCGGCAATGGCCTCCTGCTGCAGCGGGCGCAGCTCGCCATAACCCCAGCAGCGGCTGACCGCTGCGCGGATTTCACCTGCCAACGTGCCGGTCGGCGTGCCACAAGTCCCCATGCTCGTTAGAGTATCAACCTGTGGCGGCCCCGGCCACCGGGCGCGCCGGGCCCAGTGCAACGCCGCGCCCCACACGCCGCCGTAACTGCCAAAGGAATCTGTCACCCGTTAATTGGGGTGCTGCCATGTCAGGGAAGAAATGGCTTGATCGATCGACGAGCGTGCCGAGCACAGCTTTACTGACCGCCTTCCTGCTCTGCGCAGCCGCGCTCGTTACGGCCGCCCCGCCGCCAACGGATCCGGCTGTGGCGAACCTGCCACTGGCGGAGGTTGCCGGGCACCCCGCGACGCCGCCGACCGCCGCCGCGCTCGATCAGCAGCCGGCAGTGCATGAGCTGTACGAAACCGCCCGTCAGCTTGTCTCTGACGGACAGTACGCGCAAGCCGCCGAACACCTCGACCAGGCCCTGCGCCAGGCCGAGGCGGACTACGCCGAACTGCCGTACCTGCTGGGGCTTACGAAATACCGTTTGGGCCGCCTCGGCGAAGCGCGGGCGTGTGCCGAACTGGCCGTTCGGCTGTATTCGGCCATGACGGACGCACATTATCTGCTGGGTCAGCTCTATCGACTCGATCAGCAGTTCCCGCGCGCCACGGCGCACTTCCGCACGGCCACGCTTGCCGCCGAAAGGGAGCCGGCTAACCCGCGCGTCACGTTGGCCTGGTACTGGCTGGGCTACTGCCTGGAGGAAACGGGCCATCTGGCTGCCGCCTGCGACAGCTACGGGCAGTTTGATGCGACCATCTGGGGTACACATCCCGAGCACCAGGACGACGCGGAAATCGCCGGACTGCTGGCCAATCAACGGCTCGGCATGATCGAGAAGCGGCTGGAGCTGCTGAGACGACTGGGCCGACCGTCAGAGGCTGTCCGCGTCGCCGCCGAGGCTCTGGGCCGCTGGCCGGAAGAGCCGCACGTGGCGCGGCTATACCTCCAGGCGCTCTTGGCGGCCGACGAGGCTGCGGCGGCCTGGGCGTACTGCCGGGAGCGGCTGGCCGCCACCGATGACAGCGGCACGAGCTTCCCGCTGCTTAGCCTCGCGGTCGCAGCGGCGGACGCCGCCGGCGCTCTGGACGCGTTTGTGGACGATCTCGCCGCCCGCGCCGTCGCGGGCGCGCCGTTCGAAAGCACCCGCCGGATCGGGCACCTGCTGTCGGCCGCCGGTCACCACGCGGCGGCGGCGCGCCTGTGGCAGTCCTTGCTCGGGAGTACGCCCGGCGATGCCGAGGCGGCCTGGGCCACTGCCGTTGCGCTGCGCTCGGCTGGTGAGCTTGCGGCCGGCGTGAGCCTGCTGGTGGAGTTCGTGCGGGCGCATCCCGCTGAATGCGAGCCGCCGTGGGCGCTGCTTGTGGCCTGGATGGCCGCGCGAGAGGCGAAGAGCGAACTCACGGAACTTACGGCGCGCCTGCACGTGGATGCTGACCGCGATTTCGCCACCGACTTCGTGCTGGGCAGCGCGGCCGCCGACAGCGACCCGGTATTCGCGGTCGAGCGGTTCAAGCTGGTGCTGACGGAGCGGCCGGACTTCGCCTTGGCCCGGGTGGCTTGGGGCCACCTGTTGCTGGAGAAGTACCGCTGGGACGAGGCCCGCGCGCAGGCGCTAGCCGCCCTCGAAGTGGCCCCGCGGCTGGCGTCCGCCCATTTCGTGCTGGCCAGCGCCCTGGCCGGCCTGGACGAGAATGAGGCGGCGCTCGAGTCCTACCGCGACGCGTACCAGTGGGCCCCCGATGATCCCGACTACGTTCTGGCGCTCGCCCGCCACTATCGCCGGACCGGCGACTCCTTGGCGGCGCAGCGCTTCTTCCACGAGGTGCTGGAGCGCGATCCCGACCATGCCGAGGCGGCCGAGAAGCTGGTCGAAACCTACCTGGGCGGCGGGAAGCTGAGTATCGCCCGCGGTCATGTTCTGCGGGCCGAAGGGCGCGACCTGCCCGACGACGTCTTGCGGCGTATTCGGACGGCCGCGCGCTTCGCGGAGGCGCCGTTCCAGGAGCCGCACCTGGCGGAGCTGGCCCGCCAGTTCGAGCTCCACCCCGACGACACGCAGACCGGGCTGATGCTGGCGGCCGGGCTGTATGTCCGCGGACGCACCGACGAGGCCGCGGCCATTGTGTCCAAACACCATGCGGCGCCGCCTGACGACTATCGCCAGGGCGTCCTGGCAGCGCGCGTGTTCGGCCGGCAACTGGCGTACGAGCAAGCGATAGAGATTCTGACCGAGCTGCTGGCGCGCTATCCGAACCGCACGGACCTGCTGGGCCTGTATGCCACTGCCTGCCTGGCCGATTTCCGACTCCAACCGGCGCGGGAGGCGCTGCACCGCCTGATTGAGACCGCCAGTGACGAGCGCACGCGCGACGAGTACCGCCGGCAGCTTCTGATGTCGTACACGGAATTCTCGGAGTTCGACGGCGCGCTGGAGTTCCTGGCGGACTGGGCGGCCGAAGACCCGGACGCCTGGGTACTCGAGCGACTGCACGTGCTGTTGCTGGCGGACCGGCCGGACGAGGCTGTGGCGCTCGCCGCGAGTCGGCTCAGCGCGGCCGACAATCGCTTTGAGGCGAGTCGGGCCCGCTTTCGGAATCTGCTGGACCGCCTGCGTGAGAACCCCGAGGATAGCCAGGTCCAGGTGGAGGCCGGGGCGCTGCGACCCGAGCTGGAAGAGGGCGAAGCCGAGCTTATGCGGCGCCGCGCGGAGTTCGTGCAGGTTTGCGTGGAAGCGGGCCGCGGCGCGCTTGCCGAGCAACAGGTGCGCCAGTGGCAGGCGCAGAACCCGGTTGATCCGCAGAGTATGCAGTGGCTGGTTGAGATCCTGCTGGCGGACGATCGGCCCGAGGACGCGTTGGCAGCCTTGAGCGACTTCCAGTCGGTCTCGGCCCAGGCGGAAGTCGCGCTGCGCGGCTGGCGCGCCCGCGCGCTGGCCGCGGCCGGCCGCACGGACGCGGCAGTCGCGGAGTTGGAGGCGTTGCTCGATGAACAGGGCGCACTGCCGCACGTCGAGCGCAGCACCATATGGCAGCAGTTGGTTCACACTCTGATCGGAGACGAGCGTTACGACAGCGCCCTGGAGCAGTGTGACCGCTGGTTCGGGGAGCTGAACCGGCTCGATCCCGGCAGCCGGGCGGCGCGCGTGATCTGGCTGAATTGCCGGATGACGGTTCTCGCGTTGGCCGAACGCACCGCCGAGTACAGCGCGGTGGCTGAGCAACTGTTCGAGCTGGAGCCCGACAACATCGGCTTGAACAATGACCTGGGCTACACTTGGGTGGATGCCGGCGAGCGCCTGCCGCGGGCGACCGCGATGATCGCCAAGGCGGTCGCCGGCGAGCCGCTGCGGGCGGCCTATCTCGACAGCCTGGGATGGGCCTATTACAAGGCCGGCGATCTGGCCGGCGCGCGGCGCTTGCTTGGGCGGGCCCTACGGCTGCGCGAGGGGCAGGACGCCGTGATCCACGATCATTACGCTGATACGCTATATCGGCTGGGCGACGAGGGTGCCGCGCGCATGCACTGGCAGAAGGCGCTGGAGTTGCTGTTGCAGGAGCCGGAAGAGGAGCGGGCCGCGCGCTCGGAGCGGCTGCAGGCGGCGATCAGCGCTAAGCTCGCCGCACTGCGGGCCGGCGAGTCTCCGCAGGTGGCGCCCCTTGCGCCGGGGTTTGAGTAACATGCAAGCGCGGCAGGCCGCCGCGCCAGGAGTGCAGAGCAGTATGGCCAGCGCGCTGGATATTGCCCGTCACGTTGTCGCGGATGAGGCCCGCGCTCTGGGCCAGTTGGCCGAGAGCCTGGACGAGAGCTTCGACGCCGTCCTGGGCACCGTCCTCACGGCGACACAGACAATCGTCAGCGGTCTGGGCAAAAGCGGGAACATCGCGAAGAAGATCGCGGCCTCGCTGACGAGCACGGGGACGCCGGCGGTCTACATGCACCCGGTGGAGGCCCTGCACGGCGACCTGGGCATCGTGAGCGAGCGGCATTGCCTTATCGCCCTCTCGTGCAGCGGCAACACTGACGAGCTGCTGCGATTCGTGGTTCATTTCCGCCGGCTGGGCGGCCCGGTTATCGGAATCACGCAGCGCGCGGACTCCCGCCTGGCCGAACTGTCCAAGCACGTTATTCTGCTGCCCGACGTTCCCGAGGCCGGACCGCTGAACCTGGCACCCACCACCAGCTCGGTGATGATGCTGGCCGCCGGCGACGCCCTGGCCATGGCCCTGTTGCATCAGCGCGGTTTCGGGCCGGAGGATTTTGCGCAGTACCATCCTGAGGGCACGCTTGGGCGGCGGTTGCTGCTGCGGGCCGGCGACCTCATGCACGCGGGCGCGCAGCTTCCGCTCGTGCCGGCCGGCGCGTCCTTCCAGGACCTCATCCTCGAGATGACCCGCAAGCAACTCGGCCTGGCCATGATCGTCAGGCCGGATGGCAGCTTGCTGGGAACGTTCACGGACGGCGACCTCCGGCGCGTATTCGAGCGCGTCGCCGAACCACGCGCACTTGACGCCGAAACCGCGCACGCCAAGAGCCGCCGCCCCTCGGCGTCTCCGCCGGTACCGATATCCACCATTCAGCCCTCCCATCCGGCTATCGATTGCCTCCGCATAATGCGCGACAGCCAGATCACCAGCCTCGTGGTAACCGACACCACGGGTCGGCCCGTCGGCCTTCTGCGCCTGCTGGACCTGCTCAAGGCAGGGTTGAGTTAGGCTCCTGCGGGGGCGGCGATTCTCGGACTGCTAACGGGGTGCCGGCCGCGCTGGGGGGCGCGATTGTAAGCACGCAACACCTGAATCTGGACGATGTAATGTCGTCAGCGCCCGATGCGGCATATCGGGTGGCCACCGATCACGGACGGTGCCGAGGAACTTGCCGTGAGCACAGACGCTGCCAAGATGACTGAGGGCGTGCAGGTCATCGTGGCTAATGACCGGCTCAAGGCGTGGGTCGTGCAGACGCGCGCCGGGACTCCCGGTTACAAGCCACCCGGGCTGGAAGAGCTGCTGCGCATACTGGAATCGTCTCGGATTCCCATTACGGAGGACGTGCGGCAGCGCGTGGCGACGCTCGCAGCGCTGGCGCCGACCGCCGAGGATCCGGCGGATGCCCCGCCGGAGATTCCGGAGAAGCTCCTGGTTGCCGAGGGTGTTTCCCCGGTTGAGTCTCGCGATGGGGAGTTCGAATGGAGTGTGGACCTCGCCGAGGCTGACACCGGGGCCCAGGAGGCCGACTCGATCGATTACTGGTCCCGGAGCTCGATCAAGACCGTTGAGGCCGGTCGCGTAGTCGGCCGCGTCGTGCCGCCGGAGGACGGCGTGCCGGGGCGCGACTTGTTTGGCAACGAGGTGCCGCCCCGGCAGCGCAACGGCAAGCCGGTCGCACTGGGCGACGGGGTCAAAGTCAACGCGGAGAGCGGGGAGGCGGTCACCGAGATTGCCGGGCAAGTGCGCTATGTGCATGGCAAGCTCTGGGTCGAGGACGTTCTGATCATTCACGGCGACATCGACTTCGACACCGGCAGCGTGGATGTCTGTGTTGACGTGCGGGTCTGCGGGACCGTCAGGTCGTGCTTCTCGCTCCGTACGACCAAGTCGCTTCAAGTTGACAAGGCGATCGAGGCCGCCGAGGTGGAAGTCGGTCAGGATATCCTGGTTCGTGGCGGCATCTGCGGCCGCGAATGCAACGGCCGGATCCAGGCCGGCGGCCGCGTGACTGCCCGTTTCTGCAACGAATCGGTGGTCAGCGCCGGCGGTGAATTCCGCTTCGACAAGGAAACGATCAACAGCAACGTGCAGACGGCTGATCGGATCACGGGTGATAGTGGCACGATCATCGGGGGCGACACGTGGGCCCGCGAGGGCATCTCGGTGGGCGCCCTGGGCAGTGACGCCGGCGTGGGCACGTCCGTGGCGGTCGGCACGCACATCGACACGCTGCGCCGCCTGCGCCAGATCGAGGTCGAGGCGGCCGAGCGCGTCAAGTCGGCCGAAGGTATCCGCACGAAGATCCAGCCGTTGATGGCGAATATCAAGCGCCTTACTCCGCAGCAGCGCGAGATGGCCACCGAGCTCATGTCGAAGGCGGACGAACTCGAGTTCAGTGTCGACGAGCTCTATCAGGAGCGCGATCGGCTCCTGGAGGCCGCCCCCCCGCGCGGCCAGCCGTTCGTGCTCGTGCAGAAGCTGATCAACCCAGGCGTGCGTATCAGGATCGGCGCGCGCGAGACGCAGGTTACTCGTCTGCTGCACGGCCCGGTCAAGATTGAGGAACGCAAGCTGAGTGGTGTTACTGAACTGGTGGCAGTGAATCAGCAGACGGGCTCGGTGACGGTGTTGCCCAGCGTCGATGTCGACCTGAGCATGCCGGCGCCCGGGCCGTCTGCCGCCTGAGGAAACGATGATGGAACGACCAAGCCTTGAGTCTGCTTCCCGCCCGGCGCTGCCGGAATTGGTTACGGAAGTGCTGGGGAACCTGGCCTTCATGGTCACTGACGACCACGACGCCCGGCCACCTTCTGAGATCGCCTGGCTGGCGTGCGAAGTGAACTACTACGGCCCGCACGCCGGTGCGCTACGCTGCTGGTGCACGCGGCCGTTCGCCACCGCCCTGGCCGCCAACCTGCTGGGCATTGAGGCGGACGAGGAGGATGCCCGCGCCGCCGCCGAAGACGCCCTGCGCGAATTCATGAACGTGCTCTGCGGCCAACTGGTGACGGCCTGGTACGGCACCACGGCGACGTACAACCTGACGATCCCCATCGTCCAGGAATGCCTGGAGCTCCCGGCGTTCGTACAGAAGCGGCACGCAGACATCCATCGGCTCTCAGTCAACCAGGAGCCCTTCTTCTGCCTGCACGAGCAGGCGGAAACGCTGTAACCGCTCGGCCGCCCGGGAGAACGGAAGCACTCCATGAGCACGCTGGCAACCATCCGCGACCTGACGCGCGAAGAGTACGAGCTGTTCCGGCAGCTCGTCTACAAGCAGACCGGCATCAACCTCGGTGATCAGAAGATGCAGCTCGTCCGCGCCCGCCTCGGCAAGCGCCTGCGCGCCGGAAACTTCCGCTCCTATCGCGCCTACTACGAGCACGTGAAGGGCGATAAGAGCGGTCGCGAACTGCACTACCTTGTTGACGCCATCTCGACCAACACCACCCACCTGTTTCGCGAGAAACAGCACTTCGACTTCCTGGCCCAGACGCTGCGGGACTGGCTCGCCGACCGCGCCTGGCGCGAGCGGCAGCGCGAGGTGCGCATCTGGAGCGCGGCCTGCTCCAGCGGCGAGGAACCGCACTCGATCGCCATGACCGCCCACGACGCCCTACACAACGCCGGCGGCGTCGGGCTCAAGATCCTCGCCACGGATATCTGCACCGCCGTGCTGGAGAAGGCCAAGGAGGGCATCTACGACGCCCATCGCGTCGGCACCGTGCCGTCCCCCTTCCGCCATCGCTACTTCACCACCATCCAGCACAAACCGCAGCCGCTGGTGCAGGTCGTGCCCGAGCTGCGCCGGCTGATCACCTTCGCCTACCTGAATCTGATGGCGGAGAAGTTCCCGTTTCGCTACCCGTTCGACCTGGTGTTCTGCCGGAATGTCATGATCTACTTCGACCGCCCGACGCAACAGGCCGTGGTCGCCAAGCTCGCACGCCACATCCGCCCCGGCGGGTATCTCCTGATCGGCCACTCCGAGAGCCTCAACGCCATCAAGCACTCCCTTAAGTACGTCCGACCAACGATCTACCAGAAGCCGGCCTCATGATGCGCATGCCCGTCGACGTGTACTTGTCGCCGGGGGACCTGACGATTCGCGCACAACCCGCGAAAGTGAAGACCATACTCGGCAGTTGCGTGGCCGTCTGCTTGTGGGACCCGGAGCGCCGGATCGGCGGCGTGAACCACTACCTGTTGCCGATTCCGGTGGGTGAAGGCGCGCGTGATAACCGCTTCGGCCTCATAGCCATTCCGGCCCTCGTATTGGGCCTCACCCGCCACGGCGCGACCGTCGCCACCTTGCGGGCGGCCATCATCGGCGGCGGGCATTCCGTGGGCGCGGCCGCATCAACTCGCATCGGTGACCTAAATGCGGCTATCGCCGACACCCTGCTGGGCGAGTACGGCATTCTCGTCGTGACACGCCACACCGGCGGAGCGTTCGGCCGCAAGCTGCTGTTCAACACCGGTACCGGCGAATTGTTGGTGCGGCGACTGGGCCAGGAGCGATCTGCGTGAAGCGCGTCGGGCCGATCCGGGTGCTGCTTGTGGACGAGGCCGTCCCCGGCCGGCAGTTGCTGGCCGCGATGCTGGCCCGGCAGGACGGCGTTCGCGTGGTGGCGGCCGCCACCGGCGCCGTGGACGCGCGCGCCGCCATCCTGCAGCATCAGCCCGACGTGGTGGTACTTGACGTATCGCAGGAGGACGGCCTGCGCCTGCTACAGCGCTTGCGGCGCTATTACCCGGTTCCAGCCATCGTGTACACCGCCGCCGGCTTGCACAGCGGGCCGCGCGTCATGCGGGCCGCCGCCATGGGAGCGGTGGAATATGCCTTGCGGCCCACCCCTCTCTCGCCCGATTCGGCCGGGCGCTTCGCTGCCGAACTGGCGCAGAAGATCCGGCTGGCCTTCTTGGAGGCCCGTCCGATTCCGCTGAGCGACGTCGCCACCCGCTGGCAACCGGCCCCCTTCAGCCGCACGGGCGCAAACCCAGCCCAGTACCTGGTCCTCGTCGGCGCTTCCACCGGCGGTACAGAGGCGATTCGGGCCCTGCTCGCCAACGTTCCAGCCGATTTTCCCCCGGTCGCCATCGTGCAACACATGCCGGCCGACTTCACCGCCAGCTTCGCCGCCCGACTCGACCGCTTCAGCGCCATGACCGTCACCGAGGCCCGCGATGGCGAGCGGCTGGCGCCCGGCCGGGCCGTTGTGGCCCGCGGCGACACGCACCTGGTTATCCGTGGCACGCCGGGCGCGTGGGTGGCGCGCTACGCGGACCAGAAGCCCGTGAACCGCCACTGCCCGAGCGTCGACGTCCTTTTTGATTCGGGCGTTCGGTTCGGCCGCAACATCGTTGGCGTTCTCCTCACCGGCATGGGGGCCGATGGTGCCGGCGGGTTGCTGCGCCTGCGCCAGGCGCGCGCGCTCACGATTACACAGGAGGCCCGCTCCTGCGTGGTCTACGGCATGCCGAAGATCGCCAACGACCTCGGAGCGGCCATGCTCTGCGGTTCACCGGATGAGATTCCCCGCCTGATCGAGGAGGGTTTGGCCGACCGCGCCGGACGGCGCCCGTCAGCCACGATTCCGCCCGGGCGGTAGTTGAGGCCGGGGCCGCCAACCTATCCTTGCCTTGCTGCTGAAATCAAGTCCCCCGCGCCCGCCCTCGGTCGCCCGGCACGGTTGACCTATCCGTAACAATGGCATTGCGGGCCGCCGCCGTTTGCCTGATATTGTCACCTGGGCTGCGCGAGCGGCCGTGACGCAGCCCGGCCAGCCCAGCTCACGGCGCATAGGTGTCTGATGAATAATAGGTTATCAATCACAGACCGGCGGGGATCTTCCACGGGTCGCGGCGCCGCGTTCACACTGATTGAGCTGCTCGTCGTTATCGCCATTATCACAGCGCTGATTGCCATTCTCATGCCGGCCCTGCGCTCCGCCCGCGAACAGGCCCGCCGACTCAGTACGCTGAATACGCTGAAAGTCATTGGCGACGGGCTCGAATTCTTCCGCGGCGAGAACGAGCAGGAGTTCCAGGGCTATCCGCCCTCCGCCGTGGCGGAAGACGAAACCGAGCCCGGCAGCCAGGTAATCTTCGGCGCCCAGTGGCTGGTGCGCCATCTGATGGGCAAGGACTTGCTCGGCTACCGCCCGGCCCACCTCGTGCCACCACCGGCCGACGGCCCGGCACCCGTTTCGCCATATGCCCAGGAAGGCTGGTATGACCACGTGGCGCGCAGCCGTATGGGGCCGTACGTTGATCCCTCCAACATCCCGCTCAGCAAGCCGGCCGACCTGCCCGGAAAGCCCGACCTTTCAACGTTGGCCGAAGTAGATGCCCTGACACTTGAGCAGCGCGTGATACTGGACGCTTTCGGCTATCCGATCCTGTATTATCGGGCTGATCCCCATCAGGCGGCGCGCTCCAACGCCAACATCGCCCGCTATTCCCGCACGAGCGAGCAGCCGGGGATCTACACTTTCGAGGACAACGCCCTGTTCACCGGCATGCGCCTCGACACAGGAGGTTCTGGTGACTACCCGCCCTGGAACTTCGCGCTGGCGACCGCCCCGCACCTGATCGCAAACTTTGGCCCCGAGGAGCTGACGCCCGACAGGGTCGCTGCCAGCCGGGACACATTCGTTTACTATATTCTTGACAAAAACGCCTTTGGAGCAAGTGCGGCCGGCGACGATCAGCGCACGATAACACCCTATCGGCGCGAGAGTTACATGTTGATCTCGCCGGGGGCCGACGGCCGCTACGGCACGCCCGACGACGTGAACAACTTCTAACGACGGCCCGCCTACTCCGCCAAGAGCTGCTTGAGCTCGGCGATGTGCTCACACTCGATGGTGATCTGCGAGCGCACGAACTCCTCCAACGCTACGTCACCCGCCACCTTCTTGAGCAGATCCTGGTAGGCCTCGAGGGCGGCCTCCTCGAACGTTAATGCCAGCTCAAACGCCGCTCGGGCCCCGATCGAGTCCGGCGGCAGCGACAGGCTCAGTTCCAGCTTGGGAACTGCGCCCAGCTCGCGGATCTTGCGGGCAATGATCTGGGCGTGCTCGATCGTGCTGCGGAAACCCTCCTGCAACTTCGGCTCGACGACCAATCGCTCCACCCCGCGCACCGCGTTAGCCAGGTGCAGGTAGCGGATGGCCGCCTCGATCTCCTCGGCGAAGATGCGATGCAGTTCCTGGAGGATCTCGTCAACTGAAAGCTGGGACACGCACACCTCCCTCAGGACTCCGGCGGGTCGCTGACCTTCCGGGCCATGCACTCCTTCTCACATGTCGGACACGCCGCCGCCTGCTCGCCGCAGCTCGGATCCACCGTTCGCCACCGCCCGAGGAACTCGGCCGCCACGTCGCGATGCAGGTCCATGAAACGCAGAAACGAGATGAGCCGGCGGGCCGTCTCGTTGCTCACAAGGTGCTCCAGCTTGCAGGCGTCGATCTCGGCCTGCTGCTCGGCCACGCCCAGCAACTCCGCGAACAAGCGCTGCACGATGCGGCGCTTCACTTTCACCGCGTCGACCAGCGCCTGGCCGTGCTCCGACAACCTCAGGTGGCGGTTCTCATCCTGGACGATCAGGCCGGCTTTCTTCAGCGGCTGCAAGGAGATCGACACGCTGCCGCGCGTGATATTCAGTTGCCGGGCCACGTCCGACACGCGCGCATAGCCCAACCGCTGGATCAGGTCGTCCACCGCCATCAGATGATGCGCGGCGCTGTGCGTTATGACGTTGGCGTCGAATTCCTTCCAGGTCTGCACGCTGCGCTCCGAACCCGGCCGGTCATGCCATTCAGCCACATCTTGATTGTACCGTAAGAGTTCACCCGTTTGCAGTGTCTGCGGGGGGTAGTGGTGGGAGTTGCCCGGTTTGCAGGTAGCTGCGCAGGGCGGCGGCAATGGTGCCGAGCGGGTCCTGGCCGCGCGGCCGCAGCGTGCGGTAGACGCTCATCAACACGGCCTGCGTCAGCGCCCCGCGCTCGGACCGGTTCGACTGCCCGTCTTTCCGCGGGATCACCGCCGGCCGAATCTGCCGCGCCGCATGATTGTTCTCGAACGGGATGGCGGGATAGCCCAGGAACGTGAACGCCTGATCGCCCGGCCGCCGCAGCACGGGCAGGCCGACAGGCGGTGTTCCTTCCGCGCATCGATCCGCGTCGGCGCCGGCCGGCGGGTGCCGGGGTGCCCCTTGCGCGCCCCGGGCCGTTTGCGGCGTCGGCCGGCGGTGGTCTGTCCGGCGGCGGCGTTGGGCTTGGTGTAGACCGGCCGCATGCCCGAGGGGGTGCTGGGCGAAACGCCGCCGGGCGCCTGGGCCTGCGTTTCCAACAGCGCCAGCCGGGCATCCTGCTCGGCGATGCGCCGTGCGGCGGCCAGCAGCGCGAGCGCGACGGCGTCGGGCCCCAAGGCATAGAGTTCGCGCGCCGCGGCGGCATCACAGTGGCCGCTCTGCAAGGCCGCCACCAGCTTGTCGAGCGCTTCCGAACGTGTCGCCGTGCTGCGCATGGCCAGGATATACGCGCGTGCGCGCTCCCGGCGCAAGGGGTTCTTGGCAGAAAATCAGAAAAATCTTGCAGACGGGTGAAGTGTTGCACAAGGTCAATCAGCGCGGTATACTGGCTGTGCCTCCTGGATTCGGATCACGGCCGGTCCGGGCGTCTGGGGCCCGACCTCGTGTGGAGTGTCGGCTCGCCCGCCGGGTGACTTCGGGGAGGCTGATAGGGGCACACCCATGTGTATCAACACACGCCACCGCTTGTTGGCCGTAGCAGTCGCGGCTTTGCTGCTCACCCTGACGCCTGTCGCTTACTCCCAGGACTGCAACAACAACGGCATCCCGGACGAGTGTGACATCGACTGCGGCCCGCCCGGCGGACCGTGCGACGTCCCCGGCTGCGGCCAAAGCGCCGACTGCCAGCCGAACGGCATCCCCGACGAGTGCGAGCTTGAAGTCCACCAACTCGCCAAGCTCCTGGCGACGGATGGAGCTGCGGGCGACTGGTTCGGCCACAGCGTGGCAGTCTCTGGTGACCTGGCGATTATCGGCGCTCCGCTGAACGACGTTGGCTCACAGAACAGGGGCTCCGCGTACGTCTTCCGGCGCACCGGCACCACCTGGACACAGGAAGCCAGGCTTCTGGCGACGGATGGCGGCTTACAGGACGCCTTTGGCTGGGGCGTAGCCATTTCCGGAGATCTCGCGGTTGTTGGTGCCCTTGGCAACGGCACATTCGGCTCGTCGTCGGGATCGGCGTACGTGTTCCGGCGCAGCGGCGGCGTCTGGACGCAGGAAGCCAAGCTCCTGCCACCTGATGGAGCCGCAGGCGACTGGTTTGGCCGTAGCGTGGCGGTCTCCGGCGACCTTGCTCTCGTGGGTGCATGGCGCGACGGTGACCTTGGCGTTGATTCCGGATCAGCTTACCTGTTTCGCCGAACCGGTGAGACCTGGACGCAGGAAGCCAAGCTCCTGGCGGCCGATGGTGCCGCTGGGGACTGGTTTGGCAGCAGCGTGGCGGTCTTCGGGGATGTCGCCATCGTCGGCGCCCACTTGGACGACGACCTTGGCGAGAACTCTGGTTCAGTGTACGTGTTCCGGCACGACGGAGGCGTCTGGTTGCAGGAAGCCAAGCTCCTGGCAGCCGATGGCGCGGCTGGCGACGGCTTCGGATGCAGCGTGGCAGCCTCTGCGGGTTTGATCTTCGTGGGTGCGGCGTGGGATGCCGGCCAGAGGAGCGGCTCCGGCTCGGCATACGTATTCCGTTCTGACAACGGCAACTGGATCCAGGAAGCCAAGCTCACGGCGACAGACGGGGCTGCCTCGGACTATTTCGGCTACAGCGTGGCAGTCTCGGGAGACGTGGCCGTTGTGGGTGCCTATGGTGTCGATGATGTGGGCACTGACTCCGGCGCGGCGTACGCGTTCCGGTACGACGGCGCCACGTGGGCAGAAACGGCCAAGCTCCTGCCGTCGGACGGGTCTGCGCCGGACTACTTCGGCTACAGCGTGGCCGTGTCCGGCGAGCTGATTGTGGTGGGCGCATATCGCGCTGATGACCTTGGTGGTCAGTCCGGCTCGGCCTACGCCTTCGTCGTACCGGACTGCAACGCGAACGGCATTCCCGACGAATGCGACATCGCCGAGGGCACGAGCGCGGACTGTAACGCCAATGGTCGGCCCGACGAGTGCGATGTCTCCAACGGATACAGCGCTGACTGCAACGCGAACGATATTCCCGACGAATGCGACATCACTGCTGGAACCAGCACAGACTATGACCTGAACGGCGTCCCGGATGAGTGCGAGGACTGTAACGGCAACGGCATCCCTGACAGTTGCGACCTCGACTGCAGTGTCGGCAACTGCGCGGGTCATCCGCTCGGCTGCGGCGGCAGTGTCGATTGTCAGCCGAACGGTGTGCCGGATGAGTGTGACTTTGCTGCTGGCACGAGCGCCGACTGCAATGGCAACGGCATCCCGGATGAATGCGACATTGCCGGCGGCGTGAGCCACGACTGCAACGGCAATGGCGTGCCCGACGAGTGCGACATCGCTGCTGGAACCAGCTCGGATTACGACCTCGACGGAATTCCTGACGAGTGCGCCACAGACTGCAACGAGAACGGTATACCGGACATCTGTGACGTTGACTGCACCTTCGGTGACTGTGCCAGTCATCCGCTCGGCTGCGGCCAAAGCGCCGACTGCCAGCCGAACGGGATCCCCGACGAATGCGAGCTTGAAGTCAGCCAACTCGCCAAGCTTCTCGCGGCGGACGGCACCAGTTCCGACAGATTCGGCGTCAGTGTGGCCGTCGCCGGCGACTTGGCTGCCGTAGGCGCTTACGGTGCCAGCGCGGTATACGTCCTCCGCCGCGACGGCAACTCCTGGATTCAGGAGAGCAAGCTTCTGCCGGCTGACGCCGGCGTGTGGAGGGCCTTTGGCAGCAGTGTGGCCATCGCCGACGACGTGGTCGTCGTGGGTGCTCCCGCGGACGATGCCGTTGGCAAGAACTCCGGCTCGGCCTACGTGTTCCGCTACGACGGCGCGACCTGGACGCAGGAAGCCAAGCTTCTGCCGCCAGATGGCGCAACCGGGAGCTACTTCGGCGGAACCCTGGCGCTCTCCGCCGAACTAGTCGTTGTGGGCGCCCCGGGCGAAGATCTCGGCGCCGCTTACGTCTTTCGTCACGAGATTGGCACATGGGTGCAAGAGGCCGAGCTCCTGCCGACGGACGGCACGAACTGGGCTGGTTTCGGCCGCAGTGTGGCACTTCTGGGCGACTTGGCCGTGGTGGGCGCCACATGGAGCGAGCATCTCTGCGCGCGGCCCGGCGCAGCCTACCTCTTCCGCCGTCACGGCTATATCTGGATGCAGGAGGCCCGGCTCTTGGCAGCCGACGGAGCAGATGGCGACGAGTTCGGCTGCAGCGTAGCCGCTGGCGCGGATGTCGTCCTGGTTGGCGCCCGCGGCGACGGCGACGCTTACTTCTACACCGACTCCGGCTCAGCCTACGTCTTCCGCCGCTTCGACGGCACTTGGTCAGAGGAGGCCAAACTCACGGCGGCCGATGCCGCGGGCGGAGCCTACTTCGGCGCTGCCGTGGCGATCTCTGGCAACTTGGCCGTCGTGGGTGCCTATGGCGACAACGACTTCGGCAACGATTCCGGCTCGGCCTATGTCTTCCGGCACGACGACGGCTATTGGACCCAGGAAGCCAAGCTCTCGCCACCTGACAGCGCAGCAGGTGACTACTTCGGCTACAGCGTGGCGGCATCCGGCCACATGGCCGCAGTGGGTGCCTATGGCGCTGACGACCTCGGCAATAACTCCGGCTCAGTCCGCATCTACGCCCTGCCGGACTGCAACGGCAATGGCGTACCAGACGAATGCGACATCGCCGCCGGGACCAGCCAGGACTGTAACGGCAACGGCCTGCCCGACGAGTGCGACATCGCGGCCGGAATCAGTCAGGACTGCAACGGTAATGGCATTCCCGACGAATGCGACATCGCCGCCGGGACCAGCACAGACTATGACCTGAACGGCGTTCCGGATGAGTGCGAGGACTGTAACGGAAACGGCATCCCTGACGGTTGTGACCTCGACTGCGGGGCGGGCAACTGTGCGAGTCACCCTCTGGGCTGCGGCGGCAGCGTGGACTGCCAGCCAAACGGGCTGCCGGACGAATGCGATCTGGCCAACGGAACCAGCGCGGACTGCAACGCGAACGGTGTTCCCGACGAATGCGATATCGCCGCTGGGACCAGCACAGACTATGACCTGAGCGGCGTCCCCGATGAGTGCGAGGACTGCAACGAGAACGGCGTGCCCGACGCCTGTGACCTCGACTGCGCTGTTGGAAACTGCACCAGCCATCCGCTTGGCTGCGGCAACAGCCCCGACTGCAACTCCAATAGCATTCCGGATGAATGTGACATCAGTCACGGAACCAGCACGGACTGCAACAGCAACGCCGTACCGGATGAGTGCGAAGTTGACATCACCCACGTCGCCTTGCTGCGACGAGCGGGAGCGGAAAGTCTTGACGGTTTCGGCTACCGTGTGGCGGCCTGCGGCAACGTCGTCCTGGTGGGCGCCCACGAAGATGACGAGTTGGGCATTGGCTCCGGGGCGGCGTTCATATTCCGCCGCGCCGGGGATGCTTGGTTGCAGGAAGCCAAGCTGGTTCCTGCAGACGGCGCCGCTGGCGATCGCTTCGGCCTAAGCGTGGCAGTCTCCAACGACGTCGCCATCGTTGGCGCTCCGTACGACGACGACCTCGGCATCAATTCCGGCTCGGCCTACATATTCCGCCGCACCGGCAGCACCTGGACACAGGAAGCGAAACTCCTGCCGGCTGACGGCGCCAGCGGCGACAGCTTCGGCAGCAGCGTGGCCATCTCCGGTACCGTGGTCGTCGTGGGTGCTGAGAACGATGACGACCTCGGCCAGAGCTCCGGCTCTGCCTACGTCTTCAGCCGTATTGGTGGCACCTGGTCGCAGGAAGCGAAGCTGCTGCCGGCCGACGGTGCGGCCTATGACTTCTTCGGCGCCAGTGTGGCGCTGGCGGGACAACTCGCACTCGTGGGGGCCTACGCCCATGACGGCCTGGCCAGCGATGCCGGCGCGGCGTACGTGTTTCGCCAGAACGGTGGCACGTGGATTCAGGAAGCCCAACTCCTGCCCAGCGACGGAAGCACCCAGGACCTCTTCGGCTTCACTGTGGCAATGGCCGGGAGTCTCGCCGTCATCGGTGCGCCATGGAACGACGAGCTTGGCGACGATGCCGGTGCGGCGTACGTGTTCCGCCGCGACGGCCACACGTGGACCCAAGAGGCCAAGCTCCTGCCGGGCGATGGCGTGGGAGGAGATTGGTTCGGCCTTGACGTGGCATTCGCCGGCGGCGTGGCCGTTGTAGGCGCTTACCAGGAGCGGCTTGGCTTCAACTCAGGCACGGCCTACGTCTTCCGCCGTGATGGCGGTACCTGGACCCAGGAAGCCAGGCTCGTCGCGCCGGACGAAACCAGTGACGACGGGTTTGGCGTTACCGTCGGCATTGCCGGCAACGTCGCCGTTGTGGGTGCGTGCGACATTGAGTGGGGCAGCGACGCCGGGTCGGTCCACGTTTTCGCACTGCCCGACTGCAATCGTAACGGCGTGCCCGACGAATGCGACATCGCCGCCGGGACCAGTCAGGACTGCAACGGCAATTGCGTCCCGGACGAATGCGACATTGCCGGCGGCATGTCTGCAGACGACAACGACAACGGCATTCCGGATGAGTGCGAACTGCTGCCCGGCGACCTGAATTGCGATGGCTTGGTCAACGCCTTCGATATCGACCCGTTCGTTCTGGCCCTGACCAGTTCCGGACAGGAGCCGCCGTTTGCCGGCTACTTCGCAGCGTATCATGGCTGTAACCCCATGCTGGCTGACTGCAACGCCGACGGCCTCGTGAATGCCTTCGACATCGACCCGTTCGTGCAGTTGTTGATTGGCAGGTAGCCCGCAGGGGCGCTGCGGCGGAACATGGCCACAGGCGGAAGCCACTGCTGCCTCGCGCAGCAGCGGCTTCCGCTCACGTGACGCGCCGTGCAATCCACGTACAACCGGCGGAACGAAAGCCCGGTGCCACTGCCGTCCTGCCCGGAAGCGTCGTCCCTCATTCTGATCGCGCGCAAAATCCACCACCCCGCAACACCCACCGCCAACCAGCAACAACCCCGCCCAAACTCTTTGACCCCACCCCATTCACGCGCCATATATCAAGTGCTCACGCAGTGCCCGGAACGCCTTGGCGAACCCGTCGGCCCCGGCGCCTAACCGCGCCGGGCAAGCTGACCGTCCCGTGACACGTGCGATTGACGCAGCGCTACTAGCCGAACGCTTAGACGCGCCGGCCAGCGCAGCCCACCAAGGGATCGGCGTGCAACTCGACACGCCCGTTGCCTTGCCGGGACTGCCCTGGGGTGGCCCGCCGAAGCGCTCGATCGAGGAACCGAGCATCTTTGATGCCCCGCGCTGAGAGGACGCCAATCGCATCGGCTGTGAACCGGGCCGCGGCTGCCTGCAACGGAACCGCTTCCTCGCGGTCACTCAGCGCAGCACCGGAGCGGATCTTTGACAACCGAATACAGAGGCCCCGGGCAGCCGTACGCCCCCGCCGCGGCGGACCCTCACGCTTCAGCCAGCCCCTCGCGGATGGCGAAACGCGTTAGCTCCACGCGGTCGTGGATGCCCAGCTTCTTCATCAGGTTGGCCGTGTGCGTCCGCACCGTCGGCACGCTTACGTGCATCGTCCGGGCCACTTCCTTCTGCGCCATGCCGCGCGCGATGTAGCGAAGAATCTCCAACTCGCGCGGCGTTAGCGTCGCGGCCCGTGATTGCCGCCGAGCGGCCAGCCGCGTCCCTTCGCTAGAGACGACGATCCGCTCCTGGACCTCTTCCGAGAAGTAGCTGGCCCCGCCCGCCACCGAGCGGATGGCCGCGACGATGCGCTCCGGCGGATCCGCCTTGATTACATAGCCGGCGGCCTTCGCGGCCAGAGCCTGTTCCACGTAGCGATCGTGGAAGAACGCGCTGAGAAACAAGATGCGCGTGCCGGCGCAGCGCTCCTGTATGACCCTGGCCGCCTCGAAGCACAGCACCCCCGGCATATCCACGTCCATCACCACTATGTCCGGCCGTAGCCGCACCGCCTGCCCAATCGCATCATCCGCGTCGGCGGCCGTTCCAACCACGACCATGTCCGGCTCAGCGTTGAGCCGCGCGCTCAGCATCTCGCGGACGAGTGCGTGGTCATCAACCAGCAGCAGTGAGATCTTCAGCTTCACGCTCAGGTTCCCTGGTTCCGCCGGCAGCGAGCATGCGTCCGATCACGTCACACAATTCGCCAATCTGAAACGGCTTGCGCAGCAGGATCGTGTGTTCGTCAAGCTGGTCCTCCAGGTCCACATCGACGCTGCCGGTAATCACGATCGCAGGCCGCACGCAGCCGCGCGCCCGGATCGCCTGCAGGCACGACAGCCCGTTGCGCTTCGGCAGGTCCACATCGACTACGAACAGCCCAACCGCCTCGGCCCGCTGGGCGAAGCACTCCAGAAACGCCTCGCCATCTTCCGCCCAGGCCACCTCGTAATCCTTGCTCCGCAAGGACTGCGTCACGATGCTCCGTACGTGCCAGTCATCCTCCGCCAGCAGAATCAGCTCGCCCGTGCCGCGCGGCGCCGCCGTCTGCTGCACTTCAAGTGCCGCGGCTTCCGCCGCGAGCCGCGGCAGCAGCAGCGCGTACCGCTCCACGCGACCGCCCGCGCGCTCAACCTGCAACGTGCCACCCAGCTCGTGAACAACCCTCTCAACCGTGGCCAGCCCCAGACCGAGCGCCGGCGCGTTCGTGTAATGCCCGTCCAGCGTGCCCGCCATGCTCATCGCGCTGGCCTGGCCCGCGTCACTGCCGAAGACCGAGATAGCGACGCACTCCGCACTGGCGTCGGTTGTGCGCGGCGCGCCGGCGACGCACGCGGCAATCCCCAGCCGGCCATGCTCGCCCAACGTCTCCCGCACCTCCACCGCCAGGTTCAACAACACCTGCTGCAACTGCACCGGGTCGCCGTGGACCCACAGCTCGACCGACTCCGGCAGGTCCACCGTCAACTCGAACGTGGCCGGCAGAATCCTCCCCAGCAGCCGCGCGCACCTGCTGATCACCTCCCGCGCATCCACAGGGCGCTGCTCCGCCGCGGTCTGTCGGGTGAAGGTCAGAAGCGTACGCGTCAGCTCGGCCGCCTGCTCCGCCGCTTCCTCGATACGCCTCGTTTGCATGACCGCCTCGGGATTATCCGCCACCAACTCGCGCGTCACTTCGGCGTATCCGATGATGGTCGTGAGCAGATTGTTGAAATCGTGGGCGATCCCGCTGGCCAGCCGCCCGACCGCCTCTACCCGGCAGGCATGCCGCACTTGCTCGCGCAGGCGTCCCCGATCGGTGGCATTGCTGAACATAACCAGCGTGCGCACGCCGGACCGCGACGGCGGGACAAAGTAGGCACGACACTCGGCCCGAAAACGGTCACCATCCGAGCGCGTAACGTCGACTTCGTAGCGCCCGCCCGGAGTGCCCGCACGCAAGGCGCGACAGAGCTCGCACTCGCGGCCCCCTTCCAGCCCGGCGCACACCTCGCTGTGGCGTAAGACCTCACCAAATCGCCAACCGATGAGGTCCGCATCGTCCGCCACGCCGAGTATTTGCAGCCCGACGTCATCCACAAACACGCAGCGGCCGGCTTCGTCCAGGCCGCAAACGCCCTCGCCCGCGCTCGCGAAGAGGGCCGCGGTATCGTCTTCACCCTCGTACACCGCACACTCCCGACCGCTCGAATCTGACGTGAGACACGACCGCACCGCTGATCGGTCGACGAAGGCCGAGCCGAGTGGTAAGCGCCGGCGTCGCTCCGCGCGACGCCGCTATCCGCCGTCCTGTCCATGGGCCCCCGGAGCACGTTGCACCCGGCCGGCCCCCGACATCCGATATCTTACCCGCGTTGCCGTCCTGCGCCAGTGCCAACGTCCTATAAGCTTGCGGGGTACCCGAGGACGAAGACCGGCTGCGGCCGGCCGGCAGCCACCGCATTGGTAGCCCAATGCTCGTCCGCTTTCTTCCTGGTTTGCGCTAATCTCATACGAATGATGTATAGCGGGCGGGGTGGGTCCCACGCCAATAATGTGCTGTCCGGGCGAAGTGCGGTACTACCAGGTTCCCCCCGGCCTGTTGTCCCCTCGCCCGGACGCTTTCTGTCCGCAACCCACGTGCCGCGCAAATTAGTGCATTTGATGTATGGAAAAGTCGGCCGCGATCGGCGATACTACGAATGCTTGGGTGGCACGCGGCACGCACGGGTACCCCCGGCCCGTCGGCCCTCGCCTGAGCAGATCGCCGAAACGCGTTTATCGCGTGTGGCGGTATTTGTGACTGTCCGGGCGCTGCGCGGCACGAACAGGTTTCCCCCCGGCCTGTCGTCCCCTCGCCCGGACTTTTTTATGCGCCTGGTCTGACAGGGACGGAGGCGCACCGGCGGTTCATTCGCGGGGCAAGAGGCGGGGGTTCCCGAGGCAATCCGAACGTGTTTCAGCAGAGGGTAACGAAGGTCCGCAGCCCGGGGTTTCCGGCTCGCGTTGTCGCATAACATCTTTAGTGCAAATGATGTATGTTCAAGTGACCACCAGGTCGCAATAATCCCTCCTGTCCGGGTGGCCGCGCGGCTCGACGGGCTTCCTCCCATTCCGCGAGCTCCGGTTCCGGACCATGGTCGCGACGTTTCCAGCCTCCATGGACGTCCGACGCGTGCTATTGTCCGGGTGCCGAGCGGTCAGTACAGGCTTCCCCGACCTGTCTACCCCGCACCCGGACATTCTTTTTGCGCACGGGAGCCCGCTCGCGCAAGGTGGTTCGGGCACACGTCACCGTTATACTTTCTGCTCCGATAACTGCAGCGAGGTGCTCAACTTGAAATGGCGCGTGCTGGTCTCGGCTCCCTACATGCAATCGCCGGTGCTGGAGCGCTTCCAGCAGATGTTCGCTGATAACGGTATCGAAGTCATCGTTCCACCCGTCCACGAGCGAATGAGCGCGGCGGAGTTGCTGGAGTGGGTCGGCGACATTGACGGCGTCATCTGCGGCGACGACCAGTTCACGGAGCAGGTGCTGCGCGCGGCGCCGCACCTGAAGGTCATCTCGAAATGGGGCACGGGAATCGACTCCATCGACCGCGCGGCGGCGGCCCGGCTCGGGATCGCCGTGTGCAATTCGCCGGGCGCTTTCACCATGCCGGTGGCCGACACGGTGCTGGGCTACGTGCTCAGCCTGGCGCGCCGGCTGCCGTGGATGGATCGGGACATGCGCGCCGGCCGGTGGAAGAAGGCAGCCGGGTTGGCACTCGCGGAAACGACGCTGGGCGTTATCGGCGTGGGCAACATCGGCAAGGCCGTGGTCCGTCGAGCGTTGGCTTTTGGCATGCGCGTGCTTGGCAACGACGTTGTGCAAATGCCGTCCGAGTTCTTGTCGGAAACCGGCATCGAAATGATGGCCAAGGATGAATTGCTGGCGCAGGCCGACTTCGTCAGCCTCAACTGCGATCTCAACCCGACGAGCTTTCATCTCATGGACGAGCGCGAGTTCGCGTTGATGAAGCCCACCGCGGCCGTGGTCAATACTGCCCGCGGGCCGATCATCGCTGAGCCGGCGCTCGTGCGGGCCCTCCAGGATGCTGTAATCGCAGGCGCGGCACTCGACGTGTTCGAGGTCGAGCCGCTGCCGGCCGACAGCCCGCTACGCCGGCTGGACAACGTCCTGCTGGCGCCGCACAACGCGAACAGCAGCCCGGCGGCGTGGGAGCGCGTGCACCAGAACACGATTCAGAACCTGCTGGCGGAACTGCACGCCAGGGCGTGAGCGCTGTCGGCCACCAACCGTGTGGGCGCGGAGGCCGGCGCTGCCGGAAGATCCATCAACCCGTCGCAGAACGCGCTGAGATCGGACGGGTCCGCCGAGCTGAAGCACGCTGCCAGCACGTCCCGGGCGCGGTGCCGCAACTGGTGGCGCTCTTCGGCCGACAAGTCCCAGAGTCGCTGTGTCGCGGCGCGGATGCCTGCGGGCGTGCGTTGGACCGGCTTCTGCTCGGGCAGCCAAGCCAGCGGGTTGAGATCCAGGGCCGTTTCGCGTCCGACCACCACGACCGGCACGCCGGCGGCTATTGCTTCGAGCAACACGGCCGACCCCGCCGAGATCAGCACCCGCGCGCTCGGCAGCAATGCCGGCAGATCCTCCGTGACGAAAGCGAAGTTCGCCGGCAGTCCCGCCAGCGCGCCGGAACGCAGCAGCTCGTCCTCCGGCATCATCGGGTGCCGCTTGACTCGGACCGGCAAGCCGTTGAGACCACCCAGGGCGGCAATGGTCTTGACCAGTACCTCGACCGCGGCGGATTTCTCCACCGGCAATGCGACCAGAACGTACGGCGCGCCCGCGCCAGTGGCGCCCGCCTGACGCAGATGCGCGTAGCGCAACGCCGGCCCGACACGCACCCGCTCACCCGCCAGCCCGCCCCGCACCAGCACGTCGTGCCACAGGCGACCGGTACAGACCACGCGGTCGGGCAGCGGCGCGAAGGACGCTTCGCCGGCCGTCGGGTAAAGGCATAGCAGCATGGGCGGCAACGTGGAGTGTTGGTAGCCCACGATGCGGGCACGCGGGAAGGCGCCGCGGAACCCCAGCATGGTACTCTTGTCGGGAATCTGGTTCTCAAACGGGTGAATGACGAGGTCCACGCTGAGGCCGGCAGCGCGCAGCCGCTGCGGCAGGCGCGTCATCAGGATCCACTGCAGCGCGCCGTGCTCGAAGCCGAAGCGCAGCCGGTCCTCGTCGAACAGGGCGGTGATGTCGAGTGCTTCGAGCCGGACCGGCCCAGTCGGACGCATGACCTGCTTCACGCCGATCCAACAGGTCCAGGCCAGGTCGCGCCACGTGAAGTAGGCATCGGGGTTGATGAAGCGTTGCTGGCAAGTCCGGAAGTGCTCCCACACCGCCTCGTAGGAACGGCTGACGTTTTGCAGTACGGGGATGGTCCACACGTTGCAGCCGCGCCGTTCAAACCAGTCGGCCAGCCCGGGCAAGTGCCGATCCCGAAAGCTCCCGTCCGCGCCGCAGCAGGCGTCATCAATGTAACTCCGCAGCACGACGCATGGCCCGTGGCTCGTCGCGCGCAGCAGATCGGCCGGCGGCCCCATCCGCCGGGCAGCCCGGCCGGCCCGCAGCGTTCCGCGCGCGAAGGCCGCCCCCTGCCGCACGGCGAGCGCGAACTGGCGTAGCCACAGCCACACCCGCGCCGGCGGTCGTTGCACCCAGCGCACGCGCCAACCACGCCGGCGGGCCGCGCGCGCAAGCGACCGCAGCACGGCCCAACTCTGCCCTACGATGCACAGCGGGCTGGCAGTGCGCTCCAGTTCCGCGACAGCCAGGCGCAGGTGGCAGCAATTCAGGAACAGGGGACTGATAATCGTGTTGCGTTCGGCGACGCGCGAGGTCCACCAGGCGAGCGAGGCCTGGCGGCGGCCGAGTTGCGTGATGGTGTCCAGGAATGGCTGCCGCAGGTGCCAGGCCGTCGCGTCCAGCTTGCGGCCCACCCGGATGCGCTGGAAGCGCGGACCCAGGCCGTGCTCCCAAGCGCAAAGCCGCACGTAGTTCCCCCCGAGAAACAGCCACCCGGCCGGCCCGGCGACCCGGGCGGCCAGCGCGGCGGGGTCGCTCTGCGCATGCGTCAGCCAGAGCACGGCTCCGGCACGTTGGCTGGCATCAGGCTGGTTCATCGCGTGCGTTTCACTCAGAGGCAGCCGCCGCGCTGTTGTGGCCGACGGCGGCGCCACGATCGGTCAGGAACGTCCAAAGCACCATACGTGCGAGCTAAGGCGATGTTCTTGCAGGAGCGCTTGCAGCGCGGCGGCCGCGCCGGGCCGTTCGCCAAGCACCTGGAGAAAACGCGGGGCGCGGCCGCTCTGCAACACGATATCCACGTCCAACTCCCCGGGCGTGGTCACTTCGACCTGCGTGAACCCGGCGCGCCGGAACGCCGCCGCGAAGCCCGCCACGCTCAGGAAGTTCAGGTGATGCGGCGGCGAAACGCTGTTGGAGTGCTCGCCCAGCAGGAGAATGTCGAACCCATCGCCGCCGAGGCCGGTCGCCAGCACGGTGCCGCCGGGCCGCACCAGCGCGTGCATGTCCGCAAGGAACGCGGCCGGGGCGAAGACGTGCTCGAGCACCTCCAGGGATACGACCAGATCGAAGCGGGCCCGCCAGTCGGCCGCGTGCGCCGCCGTCGTCTCCAGGCAATCAAAGCCCTTGGCGCGACACTGGGCCGCCAGGTCCACGGACGGCTCGATTGCACTGAGCTTGACGCCGGGGAACTGCCGGCCCAACTCCTCCAGGAACACGCCCGCCCCGGCGCCGACGTCGCAGATCGAAGTCACGGGTCGGCCACGGTCGTCCAGCCAGGCGCGTAGGCGCTCGGCCTTGGGGCGAAAGAGCTTCGTGCGGCGCACCTCGGCCACCGCCGGGAAGAACTCGCGCGCCCAGAACTGCGCCGACGGGCTGTCGCGGTAGAAATCGGCCAGCATTTCGGCGGTTGGGCGGGGCGAGCAGTACAGCGTGTCACACGACCCGCAACGCGCGAACGAGAAGCCATGCTTCTCGAAGGCGGGCCGCGGCGCGTCCGCGTTACAGGCCGGGCACGGCACGCGCACGAAGGCCGAATGCGGCATGCGCTCGGCGTCCCGCCGGCTTAATTCTAGGTAGACGGCGAAGAGCGCCTGCGGCCGGATATCCGCCTCTTTCACAATACACCGCCCGCCACCTGGCAGTACTCGGCGAACAGCGGGTCGGCCGGCATGAGCGCCGCCACGCGCTCCAGGTCGGCCGGCGTATCGACGCTGTACACGTCGAAGCGCGTCGGCACCATCTTCACGCGGTGGCCGTGCTCCAGCACGCGCAGCATGTCGATCGACTCGATGCGTTCCAGCGGGGTCGGGGGCAGGCGGCTGAATTGCAGCAGGAAGTCGCGGCGCTGCGGGATGATGCAGACCTGCTTGCGGCGCGGCACGGGCCCGCCCCACTTCTGCCCGGAGGGAATCGGCTCGCGCGAGAAATACAGCGCGAAACCGTCATGATCGACGACGACCTTGACCTCGTTCGGATCCAGCCATTCCTCCACGGTGCGGATCTCGCCCATGAGGTTCGTGATCTGGATGGTCTCATCCGTCAGCAGCGGCGCTACGGCCTCGTCGATCATCTCGGGCCGCACCAGCGGCTCATCCCCCTGGATCAGCACGACGATGTCCGCGCGGCGGCCCAGGGCCTGCTCGGCCGTCAGCAGCGCCTCGGCCACGCGATCACCGCAGCGTTCATGGTGCGAGCCGGTCATGATGGCCTGGCCGCCGAGCGCCGCCACGTAGTCGGCGATTTCCGCGTCGCAGGTCGCGACGTACGTGGCCGCCAGCGTGGGCGCGCGCCGGCAGCGCAGCAGCACGTGCCCGAGCATGGGGATGCCGGCGATGGGCCGGAGCGGCTTGCCGGGGAAACGCGTGCTCGCCATGCGTGCGGGTATGATTCCGATTATCGTTTCCATCAGCTCTCCCTGGCCGCTAGGCGCACGCCGCACGGGGCGGATCGTGCGCTATTCGGCCACCGGATCCACCTCCAGGAGCACCTTCAGATGTTCGCCCGTGCGGGCAATTTGCCAGGCCGCCGCGAAGTCGCGCAGCGGAAAGACGCACTCCGTGAAGCGCCGCAAGTCCAGGTGCGGCAGCGTGGCGATGGCCTCGCGAAAATCCTCCGGCCCGCTGCCGACGGAACCGGCGATGGTCAGCTCATGCGCCACGACCGTCTCGAAATCGAACTCGCGCCGTGAGTATGGCAGGCCCAGCAGCAGCAGCGCCGATCCCGGCCGCACGTGCCGCAGCATGGCGTCGAGCGCCTGCGGATCGCCGGTCGCCTCGATGAGGGCGTCGTATTCGCCCAGCGCGGCCAACTCCTCGGATGAGCGCGTCGCGATGCCGCTGCTGTCGAGGCAGGCGCGGCGGCGCGGGTTGCGGTCAAAGACGGTCACGTGCTGACCGCGCAAGTGCAGGATCCGGGCGCAAAGCTGGCCCAGCGGTCCGCCGCCGATCACTGCACAGGACCGCTGTGATGCCGGACCCCAGGCCCGTTCAAGGCGGCCCAGCCCCTTCAAAGCCACGGCGAGTGGCTCACAAAGACAGGCGTCGCGCAGGGCCACGCCGGCCGGCAACTTGTGGACGAAGCGGCCCGGCACGATGACGTACTCGCCGTAGCCGCCGTCCAGGTCGATCACGCCCAACTCCCGTCGCCATTTGCAGCCGATCGGATTGCCTTGTTGGCAGAGGGCGCACACGCCGCAGCTCTGGATGCACTCGACCACCACCGGGTCGCCGGGTTCGAGGTTTGGGACGTTTGGGCCGACGCGCACCACGCTACCGGAGAGCTCGTGCCCCGGCACGATCGGATAGCGCGCCTGGCCGGATCGGTAGTAGCCGAGCGTGCCGTCGAGGATTTCGAGGTCGGTGGCGCAGACACCCTCGTAAGCCACGCGAATGAGCACGTCGCCGGGCTTGACTTCCGCCAGGGTCATTTGCCCCAGTGCCGCCCGGCCGGGCGCTGAGATGACAACCGCCTGGTAGGTCTTGTCGAACATGATCTGCTGGCGGGCCCGCGGGTCGTCCATGACGGCGCCGTCGAGCAGACCCTGAGTAGTGCCGAGCGCTTTGTTCATGCGAAACAGCGCGATCTCGCGAGCCGTATCCTTCAGCCGGCGAGCGGCCGCCGCCCGGGCCATGTCCTGCACCAGTGCGCGGCCCTCGCGCAGCAGCTCGGTGGCGACATGCCACGGCCGGCGAACGCCGATGCGTCGGGCCGCCTGGGCCTCGCGAAAATAGCGCCGGCGCACCTGCGGCCAACTTTCTTCGTGGATGTGGTAGACCGCGGCGCGGGGCTCATAGATCACCTGCCGGCCGCGCTCCATCCAGTGCTTGGCCCACGCGATGTCTTCCAGGCCGGTGAGCGCCTCATCAAACGGATGGGCCTCCCACAGATCCCGGCGAACGGCCGAGTTGGCGTTGTTGGCGAAGAATCTCGGCGGTTGCAGCACCAGGCGTTCGCGTCCGAATATCCGTAGGAAGTCCTGCCCCTCCGAGAACCTCGATGCGGCGGTGCCAAGTTGCCGGCCGTAGACCATCGCCACGGACTCGTCGCGCAGCGGCTCGATCAGCTCCCCCAGCCAGGCCGCGTCGCAGGGCTCCGTATGGGCCGAGACGATGCCGATGTAACGGCCGCGGGCGTGCCGCACGCCCACGTTCAGGGAATAGCCGAACGTGAAATCGCGGCTCTCGATCCGCACGAGGCGTGCCCCGTGCCGTTCCGCTATCTCCGGCGTGTGGTCGTATGAGCCGGAGTCGACGACGATGATCTCGAAGTCGCGATACGTCTGCTCTGCGATGCGTTTCAGAAGGCGCGGCAGATGGGCCTGCTCGTTGAATGCCCGGATAACCAGCGACGTCTCGGGGCTGCTCATGACGCACCGGCGCCGGCCATGACGCGGGCGCGGGCCCGCCGGGCCGGTGCAATGAAGTCCACGCCCTCGCGCCCGCCGGCCTGGACGAGCGCGGCGACCATCGGCGCGCAGGCGTTGGGCGTCACCACGGCCACGGTGCCTTCCGGCCAGTGCGGCCATTCACGCGGGTCGTCGCGCGGCAGCCCCAGGAATGCGAACATGCGCTCGTCGGCGTGGTCGTCCGCGACAGTCAAAGCCGCACCCGCGGGGGGTGCGGCCCGCAGCGCTTCCAGCAGTGCCAAGCCGTTGCTGCCCAGGCCGTATACGACCAGTCGCCGGGCGCCGCGCCGACGCAACAACCAGGTCACGTCCCCCAGGTTTTCGCACGGGTCAATGGCCAATAGGCATACGCGCTCAAGCAGTTCGGCGGCCCAGGCCGCCAGCGGCCCGCGCTCCAGCCAGGGCTGAATCTCCGCGAGCCAATCCTCACGCTTGCTTGTCCAGACATGACCGTGGGCCGCGCCGACGAAGGCGTACGCGTCACGAATGGCGCCGGCGACGGCCGCACGGTAGCTGTCAGACATTCCCACGGGCGGCAAAGCGTGCAGGTAACGTTCAATCGCGGCGGGCGCGCCGGATGCACAGGCCACCGCGCCACACGACCAGGCCAGCCGATGGGCGGCCTCCGCCGCGACCCGGGAATCACGGGCATGCGCCGACCAGCGCTCCAGCACCAGCCGACCGGCGGCGAACATGCGGTCCGCGTCGTGGCTGAGGCTCCGTGCCCGCTGCCGATAGCCGAAGAGCACGCGCGGCAGCGTCACGCAGGCAACCCCGCTGCTCGCCAGGCGCAACCACAGGTCCCAGTCCTCACAGCCGCGCTTGCGCGGATCCTCGTCAAAGGGCTGCTCCCCCAACAGAGTATGCGGCACAAGCGTCATCGCCGGCAATCGATTGCCGAGCAGGAGCGTATCGACCGATAGTCCACCGCCGGGAAACCGCAGCACTCCCAGCGGCGCGCCCCGCTCGTCGAGCAGTTCATAGCCGGCCGAAATCAGCGCATCATTGCCCCCTTCCGTGGCGGCGGCATGCAGGAGCACTTCCAGCGCGGTAGGTCTCAGCAAATCGTCAGCATCTAGGAAAAGCACACGCCGCGCGCGCGCCAGCGCCACGCCCGCGTTGCGGGCCGCTGCCGGGCAGCGATGCGGCCCGCGCCTCCAGCGGATGCGCGCGTCGTCGGCGGCGTGATCGGCCAGAATCTCGCCCGTCGCATCGGTCGAGCCGTCGTCGACGCAGACGGCCTCCCAGTTCAGCAAGGTTTGCGCCCGGATACTGGCGAGCGTGTGCGGGAGGGTGGCGGCAGCGTTGTAACAGGGGATGACGATCGAAACTTCCGCCGGGGGTCGTTCAGCGTCGTTCGACCTCGCGTGAGTGTCGAGGCACGAACGATCATCCGCCGACATCCTGCTGGTCTCCTGCGCCAACTCGCGTGCTGCGCTGCATTGGCGCGCGAGCTTCTGCCACGATCAGTGTTCTGACGTTATCGGCACTGCGGCCAGATTCGCTTTAGCCGCCCCCCCAACGGCCACCGATAACTCGAACGTACCAGGAGGGTGCCGCCGGAATGCCAGAATCACTAACGCTCGACTCCGTTATCGCCATGGGGCGCAGTGGCGACCCCACGCGCTTCATCAACGTCGCAACCGAAGCGCTGAACCAGGGCGTGGCTCCTGACGACCTGGTGCTGCTACTGATGCAGCGGTTCACGGAGCGCGGCCTCCTGGCCCTGGCCCACCGCGTCGCGGAACGGCTATCGCCGGCCGTGCGTTCCCACCCTGAGTTCGCGGGCATGCTGCGGGCGCTGACCGCCGGCAGCAACGACGGCTTGGTCCCTTGGGGGCGCCTTGCGCCGGTCTTTGCGGCCAACCTGGCCGCCCTGCACCGGCGTTACGCATGGGCCGATAACCTCGCAGCCGAATGGGCCGCCCATCACGAACAACTCGAACTGCACGCGACCACGGACAACACCTGGCAGGTCCTCGATCGCTCCATCGGCGCGTTCGGCACCTGGCGGCCGATCTTCGGCGACCACCAGCCGCAGCCGCCGCTTGACCTGCTCAAGGCCAAGCTCAAGAACCAGGTGCTGCCGGCCTTGGCTATCGACGGGGTCGGGCAGGGTCAGCACCTGCCCTGGCTCTACGAGGCCACGAATGACACGCTGCTCGGTGCGACCGCGCTCATCTACCAGATTGAGACGGAGTTGCTCGCGCTGGCGGTGGCCCTCCATTTCGTTGACTGGACCGGCCTGATTGCGGACGAGCGTGTCCGGCTGTGCTGCGGCCCGGACGCCTTTGAGCAGCTCGAGTGCGCCATTGCCGCCGAGGAGTGCAACATCCCGCCGACGCTGGTATCGCGGGCGCTGCCGTGGAACGGCGAGGCGGCCCAACCGGCGGAGCCGGCACTCAAAGCTATCGAGGCGCGTGTCGAGGCCGAACGACAGGCGCTCAAGCAGTCCGTCGCGGCCGCTTACGCGAAGCGTGATGCCGCCTGGTGGCACCGACGCTACGCCGCCGCCCTGAGCGGAACTGAGCCGCCGCTGCGCGTACTGGCGTTCACCTGCCGCTTCACCACGGTACTGCAATACGCGACGCGCGATCTGCTGAACGCGCTACGCTCGATTGGCTGCCAGACGCGCCTGCTGATCGAGCCGAACGACTACGCCCGAGTGCCGCCGCGGCAGCGCCTCGCCGCCATCCGCGATTTCCAGCCGGACCTCGTGCTGATGATTGACCACCCGCGCTCCCGGCACGAGCCTAGCCTGATCGACGAGGTGCCGGTGCTAACGTGGGTGCAGGATCGCCTGCCGTGGCTGTTCGACCGCGCGGTCGGCGAGCGCATCGGGCCTTTGGACTTCCTGATGGGCTTCGGCTTCTCCGAGTTGGTGAAGGACTACGGCTATCCCGCCGAGCGTTTCCTGCCGTGCGAGATGGCCACCGACCCAGCCGCCCTGCTGCCGGCGGGCGCCGACGGCAATCCGATTGATCCCGCCGAATTGGACGAGCCTGAGGACCCGGTGCTCAGTTGCGACGTAGCCTATGCGACGAACTACGGCCGCACCGCCGAAGTGATTCATCGCGAGACCCGCTCGCGCTGCAATGCGGCCGGCGCGAAGCTGCTGGACGCGCTGTACGAGGAACTGCTGGCGCGGCTGCGCGCCGCGGTGTTGAACGGCGGTCTGGATTGGGCGAACTTCATCGCTACCATGCAGCGCGCCACGGGTGTCGAGTTGCCCGCCGCCGCGAAGGACCAGCTTCTGGGCGACACCGTGCGTCCGATGGCCGACCAGCTTTTGCGCGAACAGACCATCACTTGGCTGGCCGACTGGGCCGAGCAGACTGGGCGGCGCCTCAACCTCTATGGCAACGGCTGGGAGCGGCATCCGCGCCTCAGCCGCTACAGCCGCGGCTACCTGGAGCATGGCGAGAGGCTGGGGCGCGCGTTCAGAGCCGCCAAGGTCAACGTGCACGCCGGCTGCAACCTGGCCTTTCACCAGCGCGTGCTTGACGGCCTTGCGGCCGGGGGCTTCTTCCTGATCCGCCGGCACGCCAGCGACGTCGCCTTTGCGACGACGCGCAAGCTCAATGAGATCGTGCGCGCCCGCGGCCTGCGGCCCGGCGACGTGCTGCCGGCGACGGACCTGCCGCCGGAGCTGGCAGCCGAATGGGCCGTGCTGTGCCGCATGCGCGGTTTCGAGCCCGACGCGCCGTACCAGGTCACGGAGAAAGTCATCGAACTCATGAATCGCAAGCCGGAGGATATCGTCCTGCCCGTGCACATCTGGCCCGATCTGCCGCGCGTCTGCTTCGGCAGCGCCGCGGAGTTGGGCGAGCGGCTGGAGCACTTCCTAGCGCACGCCGACGAACGCCGCGCGCTGGCCACCGAGATGCGCGCCCGCGTCCTGGAACGCTTCAGCTACACGGCCCTGATGCGCAAGGTGCTGCACTGGTTGACCAACATCCTGGGCCGCGGCACGCCGGGCTCGACCGTTTCGCACCGCGGCCCGTGAGGACCACCCACGGTTTGCCAGACACGTTCACAGGTTAATCTCCCGCACGAGAACTCAACGGACGCGGCAACGCATGGCAGGCAACGCAACGGTACGCTATGCTGCCCGGCCGGCTGGGAAGGCGGCCATAGAGAAGGAGCTCCGATGTCAACCCGAATTCAACTCGAATACGGCGGCTGCCTGGCATCGGCCGTCGGCAACATTCACGGCCTGACGCCCAGCGAGATCACGACCGCCGCCACGCAGGTCAAGCCCCTGGTCGCGCGCATCGAGCGCGAGCGCAAAGCCGGACAGCACCGCTATCGCGATCTGCCGGCCGACAAGGAGATGCTCGCGGCCGTGCGCGCCGCCGTTCGGCGTCACTGCGCGGGCGTCGAGAACCTGGTCGTGCTCGGCATCGGCGGCTCGGCCCTGGGGAACATCGCCCTGCAAACGGCCCTCAACTCGCCCTGGCATAACCTGCTGCCAACCCGCAATCGCCGCGGACCACGGCTGTTCGTCATGGACAACGTCGATCCCGTGCAATTCGGCAGCCTGCTGGATCTACTGGGCCCCGGCCTGCGACGGACAAGGTTCAACGTAATAAGCAAGTCGGGCGAGACCGCCGAAACGGCCGCCCAGTTTCTTATCGTCCGCGACCTGCTGGCGCGGCGGCTGGGGCGGCAAGCCCTCAGGAAGCAGCTCATCATCACGACTGATCCCGCGGCCGGCACGTTCCGCGAGATGGTTACCGCGGAGGGCTATGAGTCTCTGCCGGTGCCGGAGGGCGTCGGCGGGCGTTTCTCGGTGCTATCGGCCGTCGGGCTGTTCTCCGCGGGCTGCGGCGGCGTGGACGTCGCCGAGTTGCTGGCGGGTGCGGCTGAGATGAGCAAACGCGTCGCCGAGCAGACCGTCAAGCGCAACCCCGCAGCGCTGCTGGCGCTCCTGCTGCATGCCTTCTACGTGCGCGGCAAGCGGCTGCACGTGATGATGCCTTACGCCTATCAGCTCAAGGACTTGGCCGACTGGTATCGCCAGCTCTGGGCCGAGAGCCTGGGCAAGTCCCGCGACCAGGCCGGCAATCCGATCTTCGTAGGCCCGACTCCGATCCGCGCCTTGGGGGCCACGGACCAGCATTCGCAGGTCCAGCTCTACCGCGAAGGCCCCAACGACAAGGTCTTCATCTTCCTGGAAGTGCAGCGCTTTGCCCGGGACGTCAAGATACCGCGCAGCGCCGGCGCGCCGGCCCCCCTGCAATACCTGGGCGGCAGCACGCTCCAGCAGTTGCTGAATGCTGAGAAGCGCGCCACGGAGTACGCCCTGGTTGCCAGCCAGCGACCGTGCCTGACCATCCGCTTCCCGGTTATCAATGAGTTCACGATCGGGCAGTTCATCATGCTGTGGCAAGCCGCCACGACCGTGGCCGGCTACCTGCTGGACATAGATCCGTACGATCAGCCGGCCGTGCAGACCGGCAAGGATTTTACGTTTGCCCTGATGGGGCGCTCGGGGTATGAATCACAAGCGCGCGAGTTCAAACGCTTCGCCGCGCGCCAGGGCAAGTACGTGGTGTAGCGCCGCACGCGCTGCGCGGCACGGCGGGCCACGCCTAGCTGGGCCGTGCCGGGGAAACGTGGGCACGCGGGCAAACGGAGAGGACTCATGCGACATGCCGTCATCATGGCCGGTGGCTCCGGAACACGGCTATGGCCCCTGAGCCGGCGCCGCCGACCCAAGCAGCTCATGAGGCTGTTCGACGGGGCTTCGCTATTGCAGCTTGCACGCCAACGCCTAGCCGGCCTGTTCGAGCCGGAGAACACCTGGATCATCACTTCGGCGGACTACCTGGACCTGGTGGCCGGCGAACTGCCGGACCTGCCGCGCGCCAACCTGATTGGCGAGCCCATGGGTCGGGATACGGCCAACGCCGTCGGACTGGCGGCGCACCTGCTGTCGCGGCGTGACCCGGACGCCACGATGGCCGTCTTTACCGCCGACCACCTCATCAGCCCGCAAGACGCCTTCGCCGCCGCCATCCGCACTGGGCTCGACGTTGCTGAGCAGAACCCGGAAGCACTGGTCACTTTCGGCATCACACCCACTGAGCCGCATACCGGCTATGGCTATGTGCGGCGCGGTACGCAACTAGCGCCGGAGACCTTTCAGGTCTGTGAGTTCAAGGAGAAGCCGGCGCTGGACGTCGCACGGCGCTATCTCAACTCCGGGGACTACTACTGGAACAGCGGCATGTTCGCGTGGCGCACCTCGGCGATCCTGGCCGAGCTGCGGCGCAGCCTGCCCAAGAACGATGCGACGCTGGCCACCCTGGCGGATGACTGGGACACGCTGGCGGGTACGCCGGAGGGGGCGGCATTGTTTGAATCGCTGCACAGAATCTCCGTCGACTACGGCGTCATGGAGCAGGCTGAGCGGGTCCTGCTGGTGGAGATGGCGTGTCGATGGCTGGACCTTGGGTCGTGGATGGCGATTGCGGACACTCGCGACCCGGATTCAGATCAGAATATCCGCATTGCGCCGAACACGCTGACCCTCAAGAGCCAGGGGAATGTCTTCGTGAGTGAGGATGACCACTTGATCGTGGCGTTGGGTGTTGATGATCTCGTGGTTGTTCACAGTCCGGACGCAACGCTGATTTGCCACCGCGACCACGTTCAGGCGATCAAGGACTTGGTTGAGATTCGCAAAGACCGGTTCGGTGACCGGTACGAGTAGTGGAGCTGCGTCGCGGGCTGACTGGCCGGGGTAGCCTCACGGGGCTAATTGAAGTCCTATAATCCACTGCCAGTCAACAATCCCCCGCCTGGTCGTCGGTATGGGGCCGTTGTTGCTGCGCAGGAGCAACAACAGGTGTTGCCACAGGTAGACATCACCACTAAACGCAAGGCCATCTTAATCTTATGTGTGGCGTTTGCCCGGGTGCGACCGAAACTGCTGCGGCAGATGATGCCTCAGATCAACACCCGATCGGTACCGGTCACGGACACCCGCAAAAACTGCGTCCCCAACCTCAACCACATGCGGTTGTTATGCGCGGCACGCCACTTGAGCAGACAGACGTACGCCAATGGCACAGGTATTGCACCGATTGAACGATCTGCGATCCCGTGCCGGTGCTTTCCGAGGGAAGGGCTCAGGCCCAGAAGCTTCGAGACAGCGGGCCTGGGAGTCAGCGAGGCTTCTGGCTTCGTGCGGCTCTAACGCGGGACGGTGATTCACGTTTTGGGATCGCGGCACGCCGACTGAGGCGTGACTGTCCTGCGTTCAATGCGAGTGCGACAGGGGCGGCGCCAAACGGGGTAAGGCCCGGGCTTGGCGAAGTTCGGGACGGCCGGGTTCAGGCGCGCTGGACAAAGCGAACGCCGGCCACCCCTTGGCGCCCTACCCGTCGGTCGGCGGGCCGGGGCGGCTTAGTTTAGCGCCCGTGTTAAGGACCAGAGCTATCTAGTATCAGGCAAAGGGCGGCCAGTCACGCGTCGGCTTTCCCACGCGCGGCCTGAGATCCTCCCCCAGCGGCACGAAGGCTGACCAGTCATAGCGCAGCATGCACATGCCGTGCGCGAACCCGTCGAAAGCTATGGCGGGCTGCTCCCCACACAGCTCCTGCATGATCCACGCCGGGAAGTCCGCACCGGCGGCGATTGATAGGGGTGCCCCGCCGCCGAAGCGCGGATTGATCTCAATGAACCGGATTCGCCCGTCAACCGTCTTGATGCACTGCAGCGTAGCCAAGCCCCGCAGCGACGGTCCGAGCGTCTCAACCACGTGTTTGCCGGCGGCCATGATTGCCTGGTCTTTGACCACGACGCCCTTGCAGACCTCTCCGCCGCGCACCTGCCGGCGCGCCCGCGGCACCACGCAGCGCGGCACGCCATCCAGGCCGACGTAGACGTCCAGCGTGTACTCCTGCCCCTCCACGAACTCCTGGACAATGAGATCGTCGTAGCGCCTCAGGAAGTAAGCGAGATCCAACTGATCCCGTATTACGTTAACCCGCTGGCTGGCGCTGCCCGTCAGAGGCTTCGAAAACAGCGGCAGCGGCGGCCGCAGCGCCTGGACCTCGACAACGGTGTAGCTGCGCGGCGTGTCGATCCCGGCCTTCCGCAGGAATCGATACGTTTCGAGCTTGTCGCGACAGATCCTGATGACCCGCGGGTCGGCGATCAAGGGTTGGCAGCCGGCCGCGTGCAGGTCCTCGCGGGCGGTGCTGATCAGCAGCAGGTCGTTGTCCGTCGTCGGGATCAGCGCGGCGGCGCCCGTACGACGGACCGCGTCGAGCAGTGCCGGCAAATACGCGGCCTCGCCGACCGGCGGCACCAGGATGGGCTCGTCTACGCAGGTTAGCGCCGGGGCGCTCGGATCGTGATCCACACCCACCAGCCGCAGCCGGATGTTGAGCCGCTTCGCCGCGGCGCGGAAGGCCTGCAGCAGCTCGACGCGCCGGCCGACGCAGGTGAACAGCACCGTCAGAGACTCGCGTTGGGACCGGTCAGTGGGCATGCTTATAGCATCGTCGCTGCCTGCCCCCCGCGCCAAGTACCGCCGGCCGGGGTCCGATTAGTCGCGGCAGGGCGTGTGGGGCGCTGCCTGCGGAGCCGGGCACAGCACCGATAACGTTCGCCCAGGCCACATTGACAGTGCGTTCCCGCATGGCTAGCCTGCGTTCCATGCGTCCCGGCGATGCACGGCGGCGAGGTTGGCCACGAAATCAGCGGGATCTGCCCATGCGTCTCATTGTGATTGCCATGGCCTTGATGCTCGCGGCGGCGACCCCCGGCCGGGCTGATAGCCCGCCGCCGACCGAGAGTGCCGCGCCGCAGGGGCCATATTGGCTGGTGGTAACGTCCGATCGTGTGAACGTGCGCAGTCGGCCCGATCGTAACAGTCTGGCGCTACTGCGCATCGAGCGTGACACGGTCCTGCGTGCTGAAGATGTCACCTTTGGTTGGCACCGCGTTCATCCGCCGCGCGGGGCGTTTTCTTACGTGTCCGCACAGTACGTCGACCAGGTATCCGAGGAGCGCGGCATTGTCTCGGTAGCCACTGGGACGCTGCGAGTACGGGTGGGGAGCCAGGTCGCCGATGTCGATCCGCTGAAGTGCGAGGTGCAAGCGCGTCTGACGCGCGGCACGGAGGTGCAGATCATCGGGCGCTCCGGTGATTGGCTGAAGATCATTCCGCCCGAGGGTATCCACGCTTACATCCACAACGACTACGTGGAGCGCATCTCCGCCGAGCGGGCGGCCCAGTTGCAGGCGGCGGCCGCTTCACAACCGCCGGTCGCCGCGGCCGCCGCGGCGGAGCCGGATGCCCCCGACCTGGGCGGCCCCTGGGGCCAGCGGCTGGTGCTGGCCGAGACGGCGATAGCAGCGGAGAGCCGGCGGGAGCCGCTCGAGCAGTCCTGGACTGGCGCGATGGCACAGCTTCGCCCAATCGCCGCGCAGCGCGAAGAGCCGTTGGTGGCGCGCCTGGCGGAGGCCTGGATCGCGCGACTCGAACAGCGTGTGGCCGACCAGGAGGCGCTGCGGGTGGCCCGGCAAATCGCCCAGCGGGGTGACCGCACGCGCGAGCAGCATGAGCGTGAGCTGGAGCAGGTGCGGCGGGTGCGCTCGGACCCGACCGAGCCGGACTACGTAGCGCGCGGGCAGGTCCTGCGGAGCTTAGCGCTGGGCGAGGCGACAGAGGGCCCGCGCTTCCGGCTGGAGGATCCGCTCACACGGAAGACCTTGGCGTACCTGGAGTTCCCCGCCGAGGGCTATCGTGATGCGGAGCAGTTTCTGGGGCACTACGTGGGTGTGCTCGGGCCGCAGCGCCACGATGAGCGCCTGGGCGCGGCGGTCATCAGGGTGACGCGCATCGACATTCTGGCACTGCCAGCGCCTGCCACGCAGCCGGCTCGCCAGACTCCTTGAGCGAGCTATAATTGGAATCCTGATGACTACGGCTTGTCACTGGCGCAAGGAAGAGGAACTATGAAGTATCTGAATTGGCGCGGTCGGTTGATGATGCTCGCGGGGGCCGGCATGACCTTGTTGGCCACCGGTGGTTGCAGCGGCATGAGTGACCAGCAGCTTTCGTCGATTCTGCAAAGCACCATAACGACGGCTCTGACCACGCTGGTGCAGGCCGTACTGATGGGCGGCGCTGGTACCTAGCAGGCAGCCGCATCACGCGCTACCGCGTTCATCCCGCGTGGCGAACGCGAGCTTCCGAGGTATTCTCGGTGTGCAACGTCCGCACGCGAGCGCGGGGGCGCTGTGTATTACCTGGTATGCGCCGGGTCGGCCCCGGCGCTCAACTGGTTAGGGAGATACTGCGAATGACGCGCATCCGCTGGGTATGGCTGACCGCGACTGTCACCCTGCTCGCGGTCGGCTGCAGTGAACGCCGCCGGGCGGAGATCATCCAGCACCCGCGCTGGGAATACCAGGACTATCACCACATTGCGGTCGTGCCGTTCCACGCGCCGCGCCGCGAGGCCGCGACGGCAGCGCGACAGGCGGAGGATATGCTCGTCGACCAGCTAGCCGGCAGCGGCACGTTCACCGTCCTGACACGTAGCGACCTGGCGGCCGTGATGTCCGAGCAGGACCTTTCGCGCCTGGCCGACGTGGCTGACCCCAGTACGGCTTTGCCGGAGGGCATGCTCAAGATTGCCCAGGCCATCGTGGTCGGCGCGATCACTGACTTCGAGCTGACCGACGACCGCAAGGCCGTGCGCATCCCGCGTTACGCGGTGGACCGGCAAGGTCGCATTATCCGCGACCGTCGCGGCCGGGCGGTAATCGCCGGCTACGACGAACTGCTCGAGTTCCGCCACGCAGCCCGCGTCGCCGGCAATGTGCGGGTCATCGACGCCGCCACGGGGCGGGTTCTGCTGAGTCATTCAGTGCCGGGCATCGAGAACCAGCGCTCGCGCCACGGCAGTCCGCCGCGCGAGTCGGCGCTTGATCTGGCGTTGCAGGCGGCCCGTGAGATCGGCACGGATTTCTACCGCAAGATTGCTCCACAGCGTGTCGCCGTGAAGCTGAGCGGCGACTGCCTGCTGCTGGCCTCCGAGTACTACGAGGGCGACTACGAGAAGCTCAAGAAGGTGCCGGTCACGCTGGACCAGGTCCTCCTGGTAACGCGTGATCTGCCCAGTTCCTGTGACCGCAACGATTTCCGCATGGCGATTTCCGCCAAGGACGGCCGGGGCTACCTGATCGAGCACGAGTTCACCTGGTCGCCGAGTCTGGGTCGCCGGGGCGAGGTGTTGCCCGTGCCCCTCCCGCTGCTGAAGGAAGCCGGCGCCGAGGAATTCACGGCGAAGCTCTTCGCCGTCGGCAACGAGCGTCCCATAATCGAACGCAACTTCAAACTCGACCTCCCCAAGCGCAGGTAACACCCAGGCAAGCCGACCGCCGAACAACCCTCGCCCCGTCCGGCCCAGCCCGTATAATCGGAGGTTCCCGTCTATGCGGGACAGGCATTGGTCGGCCGGCCGCGCGGCCGGCCCGGGAGCAGCGCAGTGAACTGGGAAGCATTCCTGGATGGGCTGGACGAGTGGTTTCAGAGTCGCGACCTGCTCCAGCGAGAGACCGCCTGGGTCGTAGGCGTGTCCGGGGGGCCGGACTCAACGCTGCTGCTGCACGCCATGCGGGCGCTCACCCAGCGGCGTGACCTCGGCTGGCGGTTGCACGTGGCGCACTTCCACCACGGCCTGCGCGGGATGGAATCTGATGCGGACGAATCGTTCGTCGCCGGACTGGCTGAGCATAACGGGGCCACGCTGCATGTCGTGCGTGAGGACATCCGGGCCTGCTGCGCCAAAGAGGGCGGCTCGACCGAGGAAGTCGCGCGCCGCCAGCGGTACCAGGCGTTCGAGCGCATCGCCCTGACGACCAACAGCCCGTACGTCACCGTGGCCCACCACGCCGACGATAACGCCGAGACCATCCTGCACCGGATTTGCCGTGGCACCGGCCTGCGCGGCCTGGGCGGCATCTCCGATGTGCGTCCGATCCAGCCTGGCAGTCGCGTGCAGGTCGTGCGGCCCCTGCTCCAGACCCGCCGCGCCGCCATTGACGAGCTTTGCACCGCCTGCGGCTTCGAGACGCGGGCCGACAGCAGCAACGCGTCCGGCGAGTTCACCCGCAACCGCATCCGGAACACGGTCCTGCCAATGCTGCGGGACAACATCAATCCGCAAGTGACCGAGGCGCTGCTGCGGCTCTCGGAACAGGCCCGCTGGCTGGCGGGCTACCTGGAGGGCGCGGCGGCCCGCACGTTCGAATCCCTGATCGTCGAGGAGGAGCCCGGCCGCCTGGTGCTGGGTGCGGCCGCCCTGGCGTCCAAGCACCGCGCCATCCAGTCCGAGGTCATCCGCCGGGCGATCGCGCTACTGACCGGCAGCGAGCAGGACCTGACGTTCGCGCACGTCGATGCGGTCGTGCGGCTGGCGCAGGATCCGGCCAGCGGCAAAGAGCTGCATCTGCCAGGGCGCATCGTCGCCGCTAAGCGCTATGACCGGCTCGAGTTCCGCCCCTGGCAGCAGGCACCGGAGCCGGCGCCCGAATTCGCGCCCGTCCTGCTGAAAGTGCCCGGCCGCACGGCCGTGGCGCCGCTGGGAGCCGAGATCGAAACCGAGGTGCGCGAAGTGGATGGCTCGAAGCTGGACGAGTTGCGGCACGACCCACCCGACCGCGAGGAATGGCTCGATTACGACCTCGTGCAGCCTCCACTGGTGGTGCGCGGCCGCCGGGAAGGCGACCGCTTCCACCCGCTGGGAGCGCCGGGGGCCAAGTCACTCAATGACTTCCTGGCGGCGGAGAAGATCGAGCCGAGCGAGCGCGACCGGACAGGAGTGCTGTGCGACCAACAGGGGCCGCTGTGGATCATGCCGCTGCGCATCGATGAACGCGCCAAGCTGACGCCGGCCACGCGCCGGGCGCTGCGAATCGTCCTGCATCCATCCCCGACACGACCGGTGGACTGAGTGTGTCAGACAAACACCTCCCGCTCGGCTGGTTGATTTTCGCGGCAGCCCTGCTGCTGCGGCTGGCCTGGGTGCTCACCTGCTGGACGGCCAACGGCCCTAGTCTGGAGTTCGACGACGAGCGGCTGCACTGGGACCTGGCCCGCAACCTGATTCAGCACGGCGAGATGGTGAGCAGCGATGGCCGCTACGCGGCCCGCATGCCGGCCTACCCTCTGTTTCTGTCAGTCTTCGCGGGATTCGGTGACGCCGGCATACTCCTGGCACGGCTGGCGCAGGCCGGGTTGGGGGCGGCGTCTGCGGCCATGGCCTACTGGCTGGCCCGGGCGGCCTTGGGCCGCGCCGGCGGGTTGCTGGCCGGGCTGCTCGTCGCCTTCGATCCCTACGCGATCTTCTTCGCCAACCTGCTGCTGACCGAGGTGCCGTTCACGCTGCTGCTGCTAGGCCTGACTGCCTGCGCCTGGCGGTTGGCGGCGGTCGCCCGCCCGGCCTGGGGGGCATTCGCGGGCGTTGCCGTACTCGGGCCGACAGCCATCATGCTGCGGCCGCCCGCGGCCGGTTGGCTCTTCCTGCTGTGGGCGCTGTTGCTGGTGATGCGCGGGTTCAGTCGGCGGGCGGTGGTGCAGACGGCTGCGTTCACCGGGATACTTGTGGTCCTCATGCTGCCCTGGGGACTGCGAAACCAGGCGGCCCTTGGTGCCTGGGCGTGGCTATCGACGAACGGCGGCGTCACGCTGTACGACGCATTGGGGCCGCAGGCGAACGGCAGCAGCAACCAGACTTTCATCCACGAATTGCCGGAACTCTCCGACCTCGACGAGGTGGCCCGCGACCGGCTGCTGCGCGAGCGCGCCTGGGACGAACTGCGCCGCGACCCCGGGCGCGCCTGGCGCCTGGCCGGCGTCAAGTTCCTGCGCACCTGGAGCCTCGTTCCCAATGTCGCCGACTACCGGGAGGGTGCCGTGGCCCTGGCCAGCGCGGCGTACACGCTGCTGGTGCTGATCCTGGCGGGCGTCGGGTTGCTGCGCTGCCTGGCGCGATGGGCGCGGCCAACCACAATCGCCTATCATGCCCTGTTGTGGCTGCCGGTGGTGTATTTCACGCTCGTGCATTGTCTCTTCATCGGCAGCCTGCGTTACCGCGTCCCGCTGATGCCGCTGCTGGCACTGGCCGCGGCCACCGCCCTGCTGAACGGCCGGGATACGCCGGACAGCAGCGCTGAGCAGGCAGCCAGCGCAGACCGGCCGTAGCCGGGCGGCAGCCAGCGCAACAATTCGGCGAGCGCAAGATGGCCGACAGGAAACCGCATACCATCTACCTCGTCTCCGACGGCACGTGCCGGACATGTGAAGCGGTTGTGAAGGCGGTGCTTGTCCAGTTTGACGACACCGACGTACAGATCGTGCGCAAGGCGAATGTGCGTCGCCCAGAGACGGTGACGGAGCTGATCCGCAAAGCCGCCGACGAGCGCGCCGTCGTCTTCTATACGCTGGTATACGACAAGGCCCGGGCCGCGATTCAGGAGGCGGCGCGCGAGCACATGGTGCCGACCGTTGACCTGCTGGAACCGGTCATGGTCAGCCTGTTCGACCTGTTCAAGCACACGCCGCGCCGTAAGCCCGGCATTCTGTACAAGTCCAACCAGGCCTATTACGACCGCCTCGACGCGGTCGAGTTCACGATTCATCATGACGACGGCCTGCGCATCCACGAGTTGGGCGAGGCCGACATCGTGCTGGTGGGCGTCTCACGAGCGTCGAAGAGCACCACCTGCTTCTACCTGGCCTACGGCGGAGTGCGCGCGGCGAACGTGCCGCTCTTCGCCGACCAGGATCTCCCGCCGGAACTGCTCGAAATCGACCAGCGCCGCATCGTCGGCCTGACCATCAACCCCTACCGCCTGCGCAGCGTGCGCGAGGCGCGGCTGCGCGGCTGGGGGATGGAGGTGAGCCACAGCTACGCCGACCACCACCACATCGCCCACGAGCTGCGCGTCGTGCACGAGCTGATGGCCAACCGCGGCTGGCAGTGCATCGACGTTTCCTATAAAGCTATCGAAGAAATCGCCCGCGAAGCCCGGCAGATGCTTGAAGACAGCGGCGCCGGACTGCGGCCACGCCGGTACTAGCCCCCGGCAAACACGTGCAGCCAAGGGTTGCCGCGGGTATGCTAGCGCCTGTTGCGTGGGCGCGGAGTTGCCGACCCGCGGGTCATTTCCCCGCGCGTCGCCGGCCCCGTCACCCGAAGTCCAAGAGGCGCAGATGCCGGCTGAAGAAACAACCTGGCCCGCCGACGGCACCGGCCTGATCGCGCTGGATCCCTGGCTGAAGCCCTATGAGGACCGCCTGCGCCACCGCTTCCAGCACTACCGGCAGATGCGGGAGCGGATCATCACGGCCGCCGGCTCGCTCGAGCGATTCAGCCGGCAGCACGAGTACCTCGGCCTGAACCGCGGGCAACGTGAGGGTCAATCCGGCGTCTGGTACCGCGAGTGGGCCCCCGGCGCCCAGGCGCTCTTCCTGACCGGCGACTTCAACGGCTGGGACCGCGCTTCACATCCTCTGCAGCGCGATGACGCCGGCGTCTGGAGCCTGTTTCTGCCCGACAGCGAATATTGCGATCGGCTCGTGCACGGCGGCCGAGTCAAGGTGCATGTCCACAGCGCGATCGGACCGCGCGACCGCATCCCGGCGTACATCCGCCGAGCCGTCTACGACCCGTATTCGCACGATTTCTGCGGCCAGTACTGGCAGCCGGCCGAACCGCATGCCTGGCAACACTCGGCCCCCGCGCCGCGCGGCGGCCTGCGCATCTACGAGGCCCACGTGGGCATGGCCCAGGAAGCGGAGCGCATCGGCACCTATCGCGAGTTCACCGAGCTGGTTATGCCGCGCATCGTGGCGGCGGGCTACAACGCCATCCAGCTCATGGCCATCCAGGAGCATCCGTACTACGCCTCCTTCGGATACCAGGTCAGCAATCTCTATGCGCCGTCGTCACGCTTCGGAACGCCCGAGGACCTCAAGGCGCTCATCGATGCGGCTCACGGCCGCGGCCTGCTGGTGCTGCTTGACGCGGTCCACAGCCACGCCGTACGCAACCTCAACGAGGGTCTGAACCGCTTTGACGGCACGGATCATCACTACTCACACGGCGGGTCGCGCGGACACCATCCCGCCTGGGATTCGCTGATCTTCGACTACGGTAAGACCGAGGTCCTGGGCTTCCTGCTCAGCAACGTCCGCTACTGGCTTGAGGAGTTCCGCTTCGATGGCTTCCGCTTCGACGGCGTGACCAGCATGATGTACCTCGACCACGGCCTGGGCCACCCCTTCGCCTGCTACGATGATTACCTGCCGCCCCACGTCGATGAGGACGCCGTGGCCTACCTGCAACTGGCCAACGAGCTGACCCATGCGCTCAATCCGGCGGCCGTCACCATCGCCGAGGACGTCTCCGGCATGATCGGGCTGGCCCGGCCGCTCGCGGAGGGCGGGCTCGGTTTCGACTATCGCCTGGCCATGGGCGTCCCGGACTACTGGATCAAGCTGATCAAGGACTCGCCGGATGAGGCCTGGCCGATGGAGGGGATCCACCACACGCTTACGAACCGGCGCCCGGGCGAGCGGCACGTCGCCTACGTGGAAAGCCATGACCAGGCGCTGGTCGGCGACAAGACGATCGCCTTCCGCCTGATGGACGCGGACATGTACTGGCATATGACCAAGGGCAGCCAGAACGTGATCATCGAACGCGGTGTCGCCCTGCACAAGATGATCCGGCTGGTGACCTTCTCCCTCGGCGGCGAGGCCTACCTGAACTTCATGGGCAACGAGTTCGGCCATCCGGAGTGGATCGATTTTCCCCGCGAGGGCAACAACTGGTCGTTCAAGTATGCCCGCCGACAGTGGTCCCTGGCGGACGATCCCATGCTGCGCTACCGCGACCTGGCCACCTTCGACCAGGCCATGCTGGCGCTTGACAGCAAGTACCACCTGCTGAACCAACCGCCCGGCGAGCGACTCTGCGTCCACGAGGAGCGCAAGCTGCTGGTCTACAGCCGCGGCCCGCTCGTCTTCGCCTTCAACTTCCACCCGACTGCCTCGTACCCCGATCTGCGCGTGGGCGTTCCGAGTGCGACCAACTACCGGCTCATCATCAATACGGACGACCTCTGGTTCGGCGGCCACGCCGAGGTGCTGGCGGACCAGGTTTACCCCTGGCAAGGCAACCCCTGCGACGGCCGCCCGCAAAGCATCCAGATCTACCTTCCGGCCCGCACGGCATTGGTCCTCGCGCCGCTCGGCCCGGGCCCACAGTCATGACGCCGCGCCGGACCGTACCGAAGTTCCTGACCATTGGCCTGCTGGCTGCGGCGTTCGTTGCGGCCGGTTGTGCGACGGCGCCGCGTCTGCCGGTGCACCTGGAACACCACACTCAAGACGCAAACACGTGGGTATTCGACGTGAACCGTGACAAACGCCCCGATTTCTGGCACTTCGGTGGCCCGGACGGCCGCAAGATCGCCATTGCTTACGCAGCCGAGGGCGACGACGGGCCCGGCCCACGCATCGAGCTTGATGCCTTCGACGCGGGCGACTGCCCGCACCTGCTGATCGCCCTGGACGGCGTGCCGTTCGAAATCGTTGACGAGCTGTATCGCGCGGGCCATTTCCGCTTCTTCTACCCGCCCGCGCGCGTGATCAACTGCTTCCCCGGCATGACCGACCTGGCCCTGTCGGAGCTGTTCCACGTCGGCCCCTGCCGCGCCTACCAGGCGCTCTACTACGACCGCGCCACGCGGCGGGTCAGCTCTGGCAGCGGCGATTACCTCAGTGCGGCCAACTCGCCCTGGGTGGCGCACATGGACTACCGCTGCTCTTTCTGGTGGGACGCCCTGGTCTATCTCAACCCGCAGGCCGTGTTCAACCACGAACTGAAGGGCATCCGGCGCGCTTTCCGCCAAATCGACAGCGGCTGGGGCTGCGCGTACTCGGTCGGCACGGCCGGCCTGGGTACACGCCAGGGGCGCTCTGGTATCGAAGAGTATCTGCGCACCATCGAGCGGCTCTGCGACCAGATCATCTACGAGCGCCGCGGGCGCGTGAAGCTCACCCTGGTCGCCGACCACGGCCACAACCTGGCAGAGAACCGCCGCGTTTCCTTCCGCCCGCTGCTGGCTGAGTGCGGCTACCGTCCGGCCCGCAGCTTGCGCAGCCCTCAAGACGTCGTGACCATCTCCTATGGCTTGGTGACCTGTGCCGATTTCCACACCGACGATCCGGCCGGCGTGGCCGAGTGCCTCCTGCGCCACGAGGACGTCGAGTTGGCCTGCTATCCGACGGACGGCGCCGTCGTCGTGCGCGACCGCGCCGGCCTGGCCCGCATCCTGCCCGGCCAACACGGCTACCGCTACGAGCCGGCTTCCGGCGACCCGCTGCAACTGGCGGAGATCATCGCCACGCTGCGCGCCGCCGGACACATCAATGCCGCCGGCGAGATCCACCCCGCCGCACTCTTCACCGCCACGCTCGACCATTATTATCCGGACCCGCTGGATCGCATCTGGACCGCGTTTCACGGGCTGGTTGAACACCCCGCTGACGTCATCGTCAGCCTGCGCGACGGCGCCTGTCACGGTTCGCGTTTCTTCTACACCATGGTCGGGACGATGAGCAGCACGCACGGCGGGCTGAATCGGATCAACTCGACGACATTCGTGTTGACCATGTTGGGTGAGTTGCCGCCTGCCCTCCGCACGCGCGAAGTGCTACCGGCCCTCGAGGCCTTGGGCGCGCCGCAGCGCGCCAGCGCGGCGCAGCAACACGCCGCCCGCTGACGGCCCCTCCGCTGCGCGTTGCCCCGTAGAGCAACGTGCTTGCCAGGCGAAGCGCCTGCTATCGGGCATCACCATACTTGCATTCATGCCCGATAATCCACTATTACTACCGGGAGCGGAAAAGGTGTGACATGCCAGAGCCGCCGTCTAGCAGCACTTCCGCGTCAGAATTCGATTGGGATGCCACACATTAATCGCTCCCAGTAGTATCGCCCGGTAACACGCATATCACTTGTCTTTCCGTCAATATCAGACGCAAGTGTTATCAACTCACACGATTTCTTACTCCATTACACAAACCAGGGTTGAGCCCGAGCACCCAAAGTAGTACGCTGACTTTGACTAAGAGACTGTGTGGTGCGAGTTCATGGGCAGGCAGGAGGAGTCGGAAACCAACCCCGATTCGCTGTTGGTCGCGTTTCTCTACCTGGCGACGTTATGCTTCTGTCCGCACGTCGCCGCATCGTCCGCAGCTTGGGACGGATGACTAGCTCCTTCGGCACGCGCCTGGCTCACACTTCACTCGCACGCGCTGTGCCGTGGCCAGACAAGTCGGTGCGGTCTACTCTCACAGCCGCATCGTCCGCCGGCCGCCCCAGACGTGTGCAGATGTGTGTTTTGTTTATGTGTATGCTTGTTCGGAGAATCCCGGCTCCGACGATTTCCCATGGGAATGCCTCAAGCACTTGCGCAGGAGGAGGATGTTATGAGGAAACTGGTTCTATTGGGCCTGGCCGCCATGTTGCTGGTCAGCACTGCCTCGGCCGCGGAGACGGTGTCGTTCACCGCCGTGCCGAGCCAGGCCGCCGTCGGCCTGGCGAGCTACACGGCCACCCTCACTGGTGGCTATGTGCTCGGCGACATTGATTGGGATGGCTTCGCCACGGCGCTCATGCAGTACACGTATGGCAGCGAGCTCCGCTGCGACCTGTCCGGACCGCTCGGCAGCGCCTCGCTCACGCTGGGCAGCGGCTCGGGGTACCACCCCGGAGCCGCGTTCGCGGGCACGTACGCGGGCTTCAACGGCCTGGGCAACCCGGCCGGCACCTGGACGTTTGACTTCTACGAGAGCTACGACGACGGCGCTGATGGCCAGCCGGACGCGATCTGGGACTACATCGACTTCACGTTCGGTGTGCATGTTCCCGGGCCCACGTGCATCTGGGGTGCGGACTTCGAGACCGGCATCCCGGCTGACTGGACGCTGAACGACTACACCGGCAACGGTGGCTGGGGTCTGAACACTGACTTCAACCGCGACAACGGGACCGGTGGCGCCGGTGTCTGCGCGGCGATCGACTCGGACCGCTACGGCTCCGTCGCGCTCGACGCTGACATGATCGGCCCGGAGTTTGTCGTCCCGGCGGGCGCCGAGCTGATCTTCAAGCACTACTTCAGGTACTACAGCAGTGGCGGCCCGGAGAAGGGTGATGTGGACATCACCATCGACGGCGGCGCGACCTGGATCACCCTGGTCCAATACGCCGATGCCACCTTCGGTCCTGAAGAGGTCACCATCGACCTTGGCGCGTACGCCGGCGAGACCGCCCAGATCCGCTGGCACTACTACGATGCCAACTACGACTGGTACTGGCAGGTTGACGACGTGTGCGTGACGCCCGAGCCGGCTTCATTGCTGCTGCTGGCCCTCGCGGGCCTGGCCCTGCGGCGCCGCTAGATCGGGTCCTTGCATCTGCCCGTGGCGCTAGCTAGACGCGGCGTTGGGATGTCATCTGCACGGGAGGCTTTCCGCCTGGAGAGCCTCCCGTCTTTGATTCACGCCGATCCGCCCTGCCAGCCTTCGCCAACCAAGCCCCCGCCCCCGATCCTCTTAGCGCCGCCGCGCAGCTGTGTTGCCGGGCGTCCGCAGCGTACGTACACTCTGGCACAATGAAGATTCGCGGCTGGTTATTGGATGTTGAGGGGGTCCTGGTGGCGGACAAGCGCTTCCAGGCGGTTCCCGGCGCTCCAGACTTCATCCGCCGACTGCGGGCCGCCCACTGCCCACTGCGGCTGATCACGAACAACACGACCGATAACCGTTCAACGCTGGTCTGCAAGCTCGCCGACGCCGGCTTCGATTTCGCCTTGCACGAGCTGCACACCTGCATCGCTGCCGCGGTCAACCGGCTGCGGCAGATCGGGGCCCGCCGCTGCCTGGTGCTGGGAAACGCCGCGCTCAGCGGCATGTTCGCCGAAGCCGGGCTGCAAGTGGTGGACGATGCCAACGTGGAGGCCGTCGTCGTAGGCCTCGATATGGGCGTGACTTACGAGCGACTGGCGCTGGCGTGCCAGGCCGTGGTCCGCCACGATGCGGCCTTGATCGCCCTGCACCGCAATCGCTTGTTCACAGACGGCACCGGTCGCATTGTGCCCAGCGTGGGGGCGATTGTGGCCGCTATCGAGTACGCGACCCGGGCTGAACCAACCGTCATCGGCAAGCCCAGCCCGGCGTACTTTCACCAGACGCTCGCAGAGCTCAACACGCCGCCGGCAGACGTCATGGTCGTCTCCGACGACCCCCTCACCGATCTCGTTGGCGCCAAGAAGCTGGGCATGCGCACCGCCTTCGTGCTTTCAGGAAAGTACGACGACCCGGCGATTCTCGAAGCCGTCGAAGCGGACCTGCGTCCCGACATCACCACGGCCCGCATCTGCGACTTGCTCGCCGCCGACCACGTCACGGTGTGACCCACAGCGAGTGCCGCGCGTCACTTTGGGGGCACATGCCGGACACCGCGCGTCGGGAATACACTTTCCGCACTCGTGCGGAGCACTTTTATTTGCTGCCTGTGGCTGCATCTGACAGAATGGGAGGTGATGGGCGACTCGAATACGACACATCTGACTTTCCTGATGCGCTTACGTGACCGGGCCGACACTTTGAGTTGGGCCGACTTCCACGATCGCTACGGGGAGCTGCTCTACCGCTACGCCCGCACCCGCGGGGCCAAACACGACGATGCCGAGGACGTGGTACAGGAAGTCGAGCTGGCCCTGTTCAAGGCGCTGGCGGGCTTCGAGTATGACGCGCGCAAGGGGCGATTTCGCTCATACTTGCGCTCGGCGGTGGTCCATGCGCTGGGGCGGCGCGCCAGCCGCCAGGCGCGCCAGCCGGCTGTTCTCGATCCCAAGCAGTTCGATTACCTGTGTTCCAGGGAGGAAGAGGAATCCGACGCCCACTGGGAGCGCGAATGGCAACTGCATCGCCTGCGCTGGGCGCTGCGGGAAGTCGCCGGCAGCTTCGAGCCTCTGACGCTGCAGGCTTTCGAGATGCACGTTCTGGGTGGCCGGCCGGTTGAGGAGACGGCTGCCGCCCTGGGCGTCAGCGCTGCCAGCGTCTACCAGGCGAAGAGCCGCGTGCTCAAGGGGCTCAAGCAGCGGCTGGCCACACTCGACCCCGACGGCGACATCTGATGCGGCCAACCGCGTACGGACCTGTCAGAAGCGCGTTGGGGCCGTCTATAGCAGTGGGGACAGTACGAGTGCCGGTGCGAACCCGTGAAACGAGCCATCTGTCCAGAGTGCGGTGAGAATTGCAGCGTGCCTGACCAAGGGCCATTGGGAAGCTGCCAGCGGTGCGGCCGACCGCTGGCGGAAGCCGGCCCCCCGGATGACTCCGACGCTGCCACCATTCACGCGTCCCCGGCAACCGTCGGCCACGCCCCGGAACTCGGCGACGACGCATTGGTCGCCGACCTGCGCGACGCATTTGGGCACGGGGCCGATGCGTTGGGCGTGGGAGGACCCGGCCGGTTGACAGGCCCTGCCGCAAGCAGCGTCTTCGCCGGCCGGGCGCCCATTGCACGCACACTGCCGACCGGCACCCGTCTGGGCGACTTCGAGATCATCGGCGAGTTGGGCCGCGGCGGCATGGGCGTGGTCTATCGTGCCCGGCAGGTCTCGTTAGGGCGTGAGGTGGCGTTGAAGGTCCTCCCGGACCACGCCCGCCGAGCACCCATGGCCGTGCAGCGCTTCAAGTCAGAAGCTCAGGCCGCCGCCCGGCTCCACCACACGAACGTCGTGGCCGTCTACGCCCAGGGCGAGCAAGACGGCAGCTTCTTCTACGCGATGGAACTCGTTGACGGCGTCGGCCTGGACACCGTGATTCACTCACGCCCGGACCTGCTCAGCTCAACCCGCGCCCGCAGTGGCTCGTCCGGCCTGACGCCCGCCGGCACCGCCGCCGATGCCAACAGCCCGGCCGCCGCGCCGACCGGCCGCCCCGGCGAGTGGACGCGCGCTGATTATCGCCACGTGGCCGGGCTGCTGGCCGAGGTGGCCGATGCCCTGGAGGCCGCCCATCAACAGGGCGTCATCCACCGCGACATCAAGCCCCACAACATGCTGCTGAGCACCAGCAACCGCCTGCACCTGACGGACTTCGGCCTGGCCCGCCTGGTGGACGAGCCGCATCTCACCGTCAGCGGCGAGCTGATGGGCACGCCGCACTACCTTTCGCCGGAGCAGATCCGCGGCCACCTGGCCGACATCGACCATCGCACGGACATCTACTCGCTTGGCGTGACGCTGTACGAGCTCACGACGCGCTGCCAGCCGTTCGAGGGCGATGCGCGTGACCAAATCATCTACAACATCTGCCATACGGATCCGGCCCGCCCACGCCACCTGAACCCGCGCATTCCGGTCGAGCTGGAGACCATCTGCCTGCGCGCCATGGCGCGCGAGCCGAACCAGCGGCACCCCAGCGCCGCCCTGGTGGCCGAGGACCTGCGGCGTTTCGCCACCGGCCGGCCGATTCTCTCCCGCCGCACGACGCCCCTGCGCCGGGCCGCGAAGTGGGTGCGGCGACATAAGGCCCCCTCAGCCGCCCTCGGCGCTGCGGCCCTCGTCGTTCTGCTGGCGGTCGGTCTCGTCTGGACGATAGGAACGCTTCGCCAGCGCGAGGGCGAGCGGCTCGCCCTGGACGCCTATGAGCAATTGGCGTTTCTCGACTACCGCCAGCACGAGCTGGTTACGGACAAGCTGAGCAGGGCCGCCGCCCTCGGCGCTGATTCGCCGACGCTGCACTTGGCACGGGCGCTGGCGGCCCTGGGCGCTATGGACCAAGCCGGCGCGACCAGCGCCGCCCGCCGGGTTCTAGCAGACAATCCGCGCGATACGCGCGCCGCTTACCTGCTCGCCTGGGCGCAGCAGCGCGACGGCAACCCGCTCGCCGCCCGGGCCGCCTTCGATGCGGCCGAACAGCACGGCCCGCCCGACTGCGCCGCAGCGTGGTGTTTCCGCGGACTGGCCATGCACACCCGGGATCCCGCTCAGGCGATCGAGTCTTATCGCGCGGCCATCGCGGCCCGCGCCCGCCAGCACGAGTTCTACCCCCTGGCCGTGCTGCACCTGGCCCGGGCGCGCAACCAACTCATGTACGAATCACGCAGCCTGGACGGCTTCGCCGAAGCCGAGGCCAGCCTGCTCCAACTCGTCGAGCACGGCCACTACGACGTCTACCCGTACTATCTGCTCTCGATCGCCCACTGCCTGGCGGCCGAAATCTACTCCGGCAGCAGCGGCACGCGCGGCGACGAGCCGGCCCAGCGGCACTACGCCGCGTCATTGGACTGGGCCCGGCGCGGCCAGCCCATAGACCCGAGCAGCGACCGCTGCCACGTCGCCGAAGCCACCTGCCTCGAGAGCATGGGCCGGTTTGAGGAGGCGCTGGCCGTGCGAACGGCCGCGCTCGAGATCGCCACCAGGCCGGCCGCCCGCTGCGAAAATTACCACTACCGCTGGCGGCTGTACTACTGGCTGGGCGACTTGCAGGCCGCCGACGACGACGTCGCCGCGCACAGCGCGTGCATGCCCGATAACCGCCTGTACACCCACGTCTTCCCCGCCCTGCTGCTCGCGGAGACCGGCGACATGGCGGCCGCCCTGGCGCACGCCCGCGCCATAGCTGATGACGATCCGGACAGCGCCCTGGCCGTGCTATGGTCCGCCACGTGTCTGCGACTGCTCGGGCAGCCGGAGGAAGCTACCGCCCTGCTGGACCAACACGCCGGCAGCCTCGATTTCGAGGCCGGCTCCACGCCGCCGCAGTCCCCCGACTGGATTGCGGCCCTCTACGAGCATTGCCGCACAGATGGACCCCTAACCCCCCTGCTCGATCTGGCCGGCGCAAGCCGAACACCCTGGAGGCTTCTGGGCGAAGCCTACTTCCACGCCGGCATCCGGCGTCTGGCTGAGGGCGACCGTGCGGCTGCCCTGGAGTGCTTCAACCAGGCGCATCGCTGCTTCGACGGCGAACTGCGTTACACCTACCTCGGCAAGCTGCTTATGGAGAAGCTGCGGGAAAATCCATCGTGGCCGGCCTGGCTCGGCGTATAATCGGGGGTGGTCGACTCGTGACCGACGCCACGTGTAAGACAGTTCGCATCTTGATCTGCTCAATACTTTGGGGAGAGAAACAGATGATTACCAATGCCAGGCACAGGCCGGCTGTGTACGTGGGCGGCGTTGCGACCTGCGTTCTGCTGACGCTGCTGACCGCGCCCCTGGTCTGGGGCGCGCCGCCGCTCGTGCCGTTGCCGGCCCCGCAGTACTCGTTCGATCTGCTGTCGCCCACGGTGGAAGACGGCATCGTCGCGGCCCGCGACGTTCTGGAGGTCGGCGAGGAGGCACCGTTTGTGCTGATTCCGGGCGAGTTTCTGGGGCTGTTCAGCACGTTCGACGACCTTAACGCCCTGTCCGGCCCAAACTCGACCGCCGATGCGACCGCGACGTTCCTGCTGTTGTTTTCGGTCGACCGCGAAACCGTCGGCCTCGTGCCGCCGGACCCTGAGGCCTTCGCGCGCGACGTGCCGTTCAACCCGCAGGATCAGGCTTGGCGCGGCCACGCTGCCGGCGACCAATATCTGTCGCTCGGCCTCTACACACGCGAGGGCCGCCGCGCCGTTGCGAGGTCTTCACTCGACAACAGCGTCCTGTGCCGCAACCACTACAACGAAGGCGGAACCGACTTCACCGCCCGCCCGTTTACCAGTGCCCGCGACATCGTCACCTTGCGCGTACCGCAGGACAACGTCAACGCCACCGGCATACTGCCGCGCACGGCCGACGGCACCGGCGTCCTGCATGTCTACTTCTCCGTGACCAGCGATTCGCCATCACTGCCACTCCTGTCATTTCCGCTGCCACCCAGTGGTGCGAACATCTTCTACAACCCCGACCCGCTGGCCATGTACGAAACGACGCCCTTCGCGGCGTTCCTCGACCTGGGACTCCAGCAGGCGGATGACATCGACGCACTGGTAGTTTTCGATGCCGACGAAGATGGCCAGTTCACGCCCGACGACGCGGTGATCTTCTCTCTAACCCCGGACTCGCCGACGTTGGATTGGTTTGACGATTGGGGCCCGGGAGCGCGCATCTTCGTTGCGCACTTCGGCTTGCCGCTCATGTTGCTGGCAACCCCCGAGAACCTCGGCCTCGGCGCGCCGTCCGATAACGTTAACGCCCTGGACTTCGCCCTCTGTGAGGACTATCTCGCGTGTGCCGAGCTGCACGGCATCCGGTCCCTGCGCGGCGACCTCAACTGCGACGACCTGGTCAACGCGTTCGACATCGACCCCTTCGTTCTGGCCCTGACCGACCCGGAGGCCTACGCCGCGGCGTACCCGGCCTGTGACTACCGCCTGGCCGACTGCAACCGCGACGGCCTCGTCAACGCCTTCGACATCGACCCGTTCGTAGTGATCCTGACCGGCGGCGCCTAGCAGTCCGCCGCCGGAGCAGCGTTGCCGCTGAGCCTGCGGTCGTGGCGAGTGGCCGACGCTGAACGCCGAACGGCCCCCAACGCGCCAAGCTGCTTGGCGTCCTGACGAAGCTCAAGTACCAGGATCGCCCCGAAGCCCTGTTGCCCTTTGTGCAGACCGAGCGCAAGGACCGCGCCCTGCTACGCTGGGCCACGTGGCGCTACATTACGCTGACCGGCGATCTTGACAAGGTCCACGCCGCGCTGGCGCTCAACCGTCACCGCATCATCGACGGCCCCGCCGCCGCCCTGCCGACGCGTTACCAATTCGCCGGCGAATTGCACATCCTGCTGCCGGGTACGTTCGTCCCGGCCGTCGGCCAGCAATTCACCATACTCACGGCCGGCACCAGAAGCGGCGAATTCGCGGCCATCCTCGGGCCCAGTCAGTTCGGCGTAACCTACGGTTCGAACAATGTCGTCCTGACGCTGCTCGCGCCGCTGGGCGACCGCGACGGCGACGTGGACCTGGAGGACTTCCGGCGCATGCAACTCGGCTACGCCGGCTCGTAGCGGCCTGCCGCGTTACTCTGCCGCCGCGCCGCAAGGCTTCATGACGGACCCGCGCGCCCGGCCGCGTTTTGCCCCTGCCTTACGGCGAACACTTGCGGGCGCGGGCCCTTCCGGCGATCATCGCGTCGCACATGAGAGCGACCATGCCGGCCAAGGTCCTTGATGGCGACGCCTACGCCGCCGAGATCCGCGCGAACGTCACACGCGCGGTGGCGCGCTATAACGCCGAGCACGGCCAGATCAAGCTGTGTGCCGTCTTGGTCGGGACGGATTCCGCCGGACGCCTCTATGCCGATCGCCAACGCCGGCTCAGTACGGTCGTCGGCGTCTGGTACGAGCTGGTCGAGCTGCCCGAGCAGACGAGCCAGGCCGAACTGCTGGCCCAAATCGACCGCCTGAACGCCGATGCCACCGTCACCGGCATCATCCTGCAACTGCCCCTGCCGGAGCACATCGACACGGCCGCCGCCCAGTACCGCATCGACCCCTACAAGGACGTCGAGGGCGTCAACCCCGCCAACATCGGCTGGCTGTTCTATGGCGAGCCGATCATCGCACCCTGCACGGCCCTGGCTGTCACCGAAATGATCCGCCGCAGCGGCGTCACCGTGCGTGGGGCAAACGCGGTCGTGGTGGGGCAAAGCCGCATAGTCGGCAAGCCGGTCACCATGTTCCTGCTGGACCAGCTCGCGACCGTGACGGGCTGCCACATCGCCACGCGCGACCTGGCCGCGCACACGCGCGCCGCCGACATCCTCGTCGTCGCCGTCGGCAAGCCCCACCTCATCGGCGTTGACCACGTCAAGCCCGGGGCCGTCGTCATCGACGTCGGCATCAACCGCATCAAGACCCCCGACGCCAACGGCAAGCTGATTCGGCGAACGGTCGGCGACGTCGATTTCGAAGCCGTCGCGCACGTCGCCGCCGCGATCACGCCCGTCCCCGGCGGCGTCGGTCCGCTCACCGTGGCAATGCTGCTGCGCAACACCGTCGAGGCGGCCCGCAAGCAACTGCGGCGCAAAGTCTAGCCGGTGCCGTCCGCCCGAGCAGTTCGCCGCAACGATCCCCCCACAGCGCCAACCGCCCCTGGCCAACGTTGAATGCCAAGCGGCCACCGCCGCGCGGACTGTTGCGGGCCGTGGCTCTAGCGCGGCTCACCGACGAGGAGCTGCAAAAGCCGGAAGTCCTCCATGTCAATGTGACCGTCCAAGTTCAAGTCGAATGCCGCACATTCCATCGTGCCCGGATCATCCTGATACGTCACACAATCCGCGAACGCCGCTAGTTCCACCGCCGTAACTTCACCGTCGCCATCAATATCACCCAACAACGGCGGCCCGATCCGGTACACGCCCATCGTGCCATCCGTGAAATCCAGCAGAATCGCCAGTTGCCGCTGGTCATTGAAACTCTGCGGCCGACCGTCAGCACCTCCCGTACCGTCCCAGTAGTACCCCAGCCTTCCCGAACTCCTGGGCGCTACCGCGCGCCCCCACAGATCCTGCCCGGCCTCCAGCACGGGAACGTAGCGACCCGTCAAGCCATGCCAGATCCATTGAACCGACAGCAGTTCGCCTTCACGCAGAACCGGCGTCTGCCCGGCAAAATCACCTACGTCGTTCATCGCGATCGCGGAATCAACCCCGGCGCAGCCCCGCAGAACGGTCCCACTCGGGAAGTACTCCGCCGGATCGCCATCACGCAGGATCATCCGCGTATCCTCATACGGCCCGTAGTACACCACGTACCGATTAGATTCATCTATGGACGGACCCCCAAGTGTCAGCCGGTACAGAACATGCCGCAGGTTGTTGATGTAACCGTACGGAACAAACGCGACGTACACATCATCCCCCGCCTCCGGCACGGGGTCGCCATCCCGCGCCAGCACCCCCATCTCCGCGTCCTCCGCGTAACCCGCCAGCAGCACCCAGTCATTCGCCTCCGTGATCCCCGGACCATACAGC
>Ga0334888_1000094_pt1 | contig 141323 bp, 153 predicted proteins | sample GraSluR1_MG_FD_207227 | JGI IMG/M metagenome (GOLD analysis project Ga0334888, IMG submission 207227) | Sludge microbial communities from methane-producing bioreactor in Wageningen University, Netherlands - Granular Sludge_3_08-R1 | ecosystem: Engineered > Bioreactor > Anaerobic > Unclassified... | reverse complement strand
CAAGGAGGAATATGCCCGACCATTGCCCTCTCATTTTAACAGCTTAAGCAACATGATAGATAAAAGGGATTACTAATGGGATTAGTAGTACCTTATAACCTATAAATATATTGTAGTAGGAGGAAAAAGTATGACAGAGTTACCGAAAGTACGACAATCTGAACCAAATGGCGTGGTTTATCGGGATGATTTTATGAATGTAGATTTTGGATTGATTCCCACTGGCGGAAAAGCAACTGCTCATGCACCCGCATTAATTGAAACGAAGGATAGTGGGATGTTGTGTGCGTGGTTTGCTGGAAGTTTTGAAGGAAGCGGAGATATTTCCATCGCTGTTTCCAAGTTAGACCCTAAAACACAGGTTTAGATACGCTGCCTGCTTTTTATGCACTAAGCTATTTTTTGGGACAGACATATTTCATTGTCGTAGTCCCGACAATTATCGTATTTACATAGATTTGTTCGATGATTCCTGTTACTTTTTCTCCATGGCAGTCTACGGTAGTAATTTCATTACCAATAACATATTCCATTAATCATCCATCCCTTTCACCTGACATCCTACCACTGATTAAGGAATCATTCTCTTCAATTATTTATTATGAAACGAAATTATTAATAGTGCGTATCATTTGTTATTTTACTTTTTTAGATGATTCATCCGAAACTAAAATCTAGTAAAGAAAAATACAATTACACACCTCCTTAGTCATTGACTGATTTGTATACTCAGGGTGTAACTAAATGAAAGAGTGATTTAAGAATGAGGCGCAACTGGGGATTGTTACTCATTTAGAAAGCAATGAAGCTAAAGGCTTTTGAGAAATCCTTCACCCGATTTGACGATACACGCTATAATGGGTTTAATAAAAGAATGATCAACAGAATGAGAGGTGTTTCCATGAAATCAGAAAAAGAGACGACAAATTCGTTGATTGAAAAACGAGCAGCTTCCCTGCAAACTACCTCAAAGGTTGTGCTGCCACCAGCTCTAGCTGAAAGAATAGAACGTTATCCAGAAAATAAACGGCGACCTGTTAACAAAACGGTTTTTAAAAATGATTATTTTCAATTGACCTACAATACAAGAAATCATTCTATGGCAATTTCCTCAAAAGGCGATTTAGTCTATTCAGCGATTCCTTATGATACAGCTCGAAACTATATCCAACGTGCCGCGATCCAATACTTGCTTCATCCAGAAGAAATTCGACGCTATATCGAGCTTCATCAGACAACAATAGAGAAATATTTGATGTTGAGCATTTTTCAGGTGTCTGGAAATCGTGTGGATGAAAAATCATTTGAAGTAAAGCAGGCTTATAAAGCGATTCTGCAAAATCCGTTATTAGAAATTCAAGTTGCTGGACGATTGATGCAACACGATGAAACCGGACCGTTATCAGCGAATCTGGCCGGAAAATTTCTTTTTAGTGAAAATATAAAAACCGGAATTGCAGGCTATATTTCTGAGTATTTGAATTTCGTTGTTCAGCTGGCTAATTCATTGCCATTGATGATCGATGGAAAAGATGTTCAGTTGTTAGATGCAGTGGAGCAAGATCAACTGCTGATCGACAAAGGCCTGACGATATATTCGGATATTGAATTGGCACTTTCCTTATTGCCTCAAGAAGTGAAGCAGGGTGTCGAACATGCATTAGCTGTTACTGATTCAGCTCAGATGGTCAATACTCAGCCGCTTCTACGCTCTCAATATGGGGAAGAACTCTCTCGAACGCGGGAAAACTATGTTGCTCATAGTGTCCATCCCGATGAAGCAGAGAAGTATTTCAAAAACGTCCATTCCACTGAAAATCGTAATCTGATCAATGTGGTTTCAGATATCCATGCGCAGGATGGAAAGTTGCCATTTGTTAATCGACATTTTAATGTGCTGGTCGGTGATGTGTCGGATTCTCATGTTCAAGATGAAGAAATTGAAGGGATCTATGTGATAGGAGGACATGAACTAATGGACGTTCTACCTGAAACGACCGATGTATCTGAAGAGCAATGGGATAAGTTGCGAACGTTTTTCAACTATGAATGGTTTAAGGAGCTAATGCAAGAAACGGATGAAGCGTGGTATTTATTGCCGACTGGTGAGCATGAATTTTATGAAGTGGTCAAAACGGAAATCACTAGTCGCTTTCCAAAAATGAAGCTTTTGAACAATGAGTATCTTATTTATGAAGGTATTCGTTATGTCGGTTTGACAATTCCTGTTGCGTTAGTGAGACGAAAAGAAGCGCTGCAACGATTCATTTTAAACGCGTTGGAAAAAATCTTAGGCGAGGACGTGGATACACCCACTGTAATTGTTTCTCACGCACCATTATTCAATGAACTGAGCCTACTGCCAGAAACAAGCGATGCATATAATAAAGATTATGTTTGTTCAGAACCACAGATAGAAAAGCTATTTGAAAGATACAATATTATCGGCGCTATTCATGGACATCATCATATCCCGGCATCTTCAAGACGCTTCAAAAATGTTGAATTTGCTGGAAAACGGATGTTTGTTGTGTGCTCGATTTATTCAAAAGTAAATACCGGGTTTGAATTAATGAGCTTATTAGAACGCGGAAAATAATTGACAGAGGAGAAGAAAGATTTTCGCCTCTGTTGATTTTTACGATTATTCAAAGATAATATATTTGTTCGTATATAGCTTTACTCGAATATGAAAGAATGTATGGAGGAAATCTATTAGAGTCGTAATCTCAGACAATATCACTTTTCAAGAGTAATATTGAAATTTATTAACAGAACTTGCTAACTCTGAATTTGACGTAATTGACTATTCACGAGAAACTCAAAACTTAACAGAGGAGTATCCGCAAATTTTGATGGGATTTTATAAAAAGATAGAGACCACTGATATTTTTCCTTATTTAATCAAGATAGGAGAGGATATTCGTCGAAAGATCGCTGTTCTTCAAATGAGTCGACGGATTTAGAAACAAGTAATGAGCTGTGACGAAATTTTTGTCACAGCTCTTTTTTTTGATTTTTATGTAAGTTAGTCGTGAAAGACAGCAAGTAAAAGAACCTAAGAAAGTGCCATACTATTATGTAAAGAACGCACTTCTTTTTTGTTACTTATAAAAAATCTTGAATCAGCTTCTTATTTTCCGGTCTTTTATCAATTTCCAGTTTGGCGATTTTGTGGATTAACATATCAAGCGTAATCTCATTCATTTCTTCTTCTACTTTTTTCTGCAGCGCATCGTATTTTTCGCTAAGCACTTCTTGAATATTTGCGCCAACGATACAATTCGGATTGGTTTTAGGATCTACTTGAATCAAATTCGTATTTCCTTCAATACTTTTATAAATTTCTAATAGCGTGATATTTTCCGGTCGTTTTGCGAGAGTGGGGTTTGGTTTTCCGATTTGTGTGAGGATCAGCCCAGATTTTTTTAGTTGGCTCATGATTTTTCGAACATTTGCTGGATTCGTTTCCACACTTTTAGCAATCATTTCACTAGATAGCGCATCAGTTCCTTTGCAGATTTCAATATAAGCAAGGATGTGGATGGCATCACTGAATTGTATCGAGTATTTCATGACCTCAGCTCCTTTTGTAATTTTCTTTCTTGACATATCTTATCATACTACTTATGATTATAGGTGTAAATTATAAATATACAGCAAAAGAAAAGGAGCGGATCATATGAATTATTTGGTAACAGGTGCAACTGGAGGATTCGGAAATCATGCATTGGACTTCTTGAAAAAAAGTATTTCAGCCTCGGAGATTTTTGCTTTGGTTCGAAGTGAAGCAAAAGCTGAAGCTTTAAAAAGGGCTGGTATACATGTTCGAATCGGTGATTATGGGGATAAGGAGGCTATGGAAAGAGTATTTGAAGGAATTGATCGAGTGCTGTTTGTGTCTGGTGCTCCAGGCAATCGACAGAAGGAGCACGCAAATGTGGTTGAAGCAGCGATAAAAGCAGGAGTATCTTACATTGCTTATACGAGTTTTGCTGAAGCGGACAAAGCAACTAGTCCTTTAGCTGAGGATCATCTTTTTACAGAACGATTGATTGAAAAAGCAGGCATCTCGTATACATTTTTGCGTAATAATTGGTATTTAGAGAATGAATTGCCGTTAGTCGAAGCGGCTATGAATAGTGGGAAATTTGTTTATGCGGCTGGAAATGGAAAAACAGGTTGGGCGATGAAAAGAGAATACGCAGAGGTGGCTGCAAAGGCTCTACTAGGAGCTGACTATCCAGCCATTTTAGAACTTTCTGGAAAACCAGTAAACTATAACACTTTGGCGAACGCGCTAAAAAAAGCGACAGGAAAAGAGTTTGAAGTAATAAGTTCAGATGATTCAGGTTTTATTAATCATTTAGTTGCCAACGGAATGCCTCAATCGGTCGCAGAACTATTTTTATCTTTCCAATATGATATTAAAAATAATCAACTAGATGTTACTTCTACGGATTTCGAAAAAGCATTAGGCAGACCACTAATGAGTTTGGAAGCAGGATTTAAAGAGCTTTTGCATTGATGGATACACAGACTTTTTTGTCTAAGCATTATAAAACAGCTAGATAAGCCTAAAATGACTATTCCTTCTTTGGAATAGTCATTTTTAGTAAATGAAAAACTTGTATGGAGATACTAATCAGAAATGATTTCATACATAATGGCAAGATCTTCCGCCGCCATTCGAACCTTTGATTTTTCAATCAAAATATTTTTACCAGTCATGATGTAAGAGGGCATGATTCGGATATTTTGATAGTAAAGTTCAGTGTTTCGCAATTTATAGGTGGAGATAGCTGGGACAATATTTCTTTTTGTAGACTTTTTGGTGATCCGATTAAAGCATTTTTTTGCGACATCGCCCATCAACATAATTGCTTGAACATTTGGAAAAAGGGTCAATTCCTTTTCTAAATAAGGCAAACTTCTTTCGATGCTGTCATTAGAGATTGTCGTTTCTAATTTTGGAATTTTTATCGCGTTAGTTAGATAAATACCGTAAGACAATATGTCTTGAATGTTTGTAACCTCGATACCGGCTTTTTGAAATAATGGTATTGTAGTTTCCATGTAAGCAGCATCTTCTAAACCGTAGAAATCATTGTTTGGATCAGCAGGAACCACTTCGTTAATCATAATCGCCTTTATTAATTTTGGATCGATATTAATATCGTTTAAATAAATCTGGTCATTTTCATCTACGTATTTCTCAATTTCTTGTTTGATATTCATTTTGCGACCTCCTTTAGTTTAGTATACAAAAGAAATCTTGACAGTGAGTGTCTAGTTTAGATTGATTGCCAAAATAATTGAGCGATGCCCGATTTTAATCACAAGGAACTTATCGGCTGCTAAGCAGATTATTTTCCTTCATAAAATAATCGTGTTAGGGTAATTTTATCAACTGATAAGTGGAGGTCTTTTTATGTTTTTAGCGATTAATGAAATCAAACATTCGAAATTGCGTTACACGTTAGTAATGGGAGTCATGTTTTTGATTGCCTATCTGGTATTTTTTTTAACGGGGTTGGCTTATGGGCTGGCGCAAGATAATCGAACAGCAGTAGATAAATGGAATGCAGATTCCATTCTTTTAACAGAGGAAGCGAATAATAATCTCAATATGTCAATGATACCGCTGAAAACCTTTGATGATGTAAAGGCAGATGAAAAAGCCTATCTTGCTCAAACAGCGGGAGTAATCAAAAGTGATGGGGGAGAAAAAATTGATGTCAGCTTTTTTGGTATCGATAAGGATCAATTTCTGGCTCCAAAGCTGACTAGCGGAAAGATGTTTTCTTCTGATGATGAAGCAGTAGCGGACCGTTCGCTAAAGGATGAATACAATCTGAAGCTCGGTGAAACTGTTAAAATGGCAGGAAACGATAAAACATTAAAAATCGTTGGGTTCACGGATAATGCAAAATTCAATGTAGCACCAGTGTTGTATACAACGATTGGTGCGTATCAGGAAATTCGCTTTGAAACACAAGGAACTAGTGAAAATACTCGAATCAACGCGATCATTACTAGAGGAGATGTTCAATCTGTTCCAGATGATTTAGAGGAGACGGACATCAAGAGTTTTATCAATGATCTACCAGGTTACAGTGCACAGGTCTTGACCTTTGGATTTATGATCGGTTTCTTGATTGTAATTGCTGCAATCGTCATAGGAATTTTCATCTATGTGTTAACGATGCAAAAGGCAGAAATATTTGGTGTGATGAAGGCTCAGGGAATTTCAAGTCGCTATATTTCAAATTCTGTAATTGCGCAAACATTCCTATTAGCGACTGTTGGGGTAGTGATTGGATTAGCAGCCACGTTAGGAACAGCTCTGATATTACCAGATGCAGTGCCATTTCAGGTTAATATGCTGTTCTTTGGCGGAATCAGCATATTGATGATCTTAGTTGCTTTAATTGGGGCGTTCTTCTCAGTGCGAACCATTGTAAAAATTGATCCATTGAAGGCAATCGGATAGGGGGAAGAAAAATGAGTGCAATTGAATTTAAACAAGTAGAAAAATCATTTAAAGATGGCGATTCAACGATTGAAGCGTTGAAGGAAACGAATTTTTCAGTGGAAAAAGGGGAGTTCGTTGCCATTATTGGTCCGTCTGGTTCGGGAAAGAGTACTTTTCTGACGATTGCAGGCGGTTTACAGGCCCCTTCGAAAGGTGAAGTTCTGATCAACGATGAAGATTTCAGCGAGAAGAAGGAAAAAGAACGGGCAAAATTACGCTTCAAGGAAATTGGTTTCATTTTGCAGGCGTCAAACTTAGTTCCGTTTTTAACCGTCAAAAAGCAATTAAAGCTGGTCGACAAAGTTAGTAAAAGTGATAATTCGGAAATGGCGGAAAAATTATTCGAGCAATTGGATATCGCCAGTTTAGAAAATAAATATCCTGAAGAGCTTTCTGGCGGGGAACGTCAACGAGTCGCGATCGCTCGGGCGTTGTATCATGACCCAACGATTATTTTAGCCGATGAACCGACAGCCAGTCTGGACTCTGAGAAGGCTTATGAAGTTGTAAAAATTTTAGCCAAGGAAACCAAAGAAAAAAATAAGGCGACAATCATGGTCACTCATGATACTCGGCTGGTGAAATTCTGTGACCGAATTTTAGAGATGAAAGATGGGAAATTGACAGAAAAAGACATTTCAGAAGCGAACGAATAACCTTATCGCGTATAATAATGGTATCAAATAAAAAAGAGGCGATTGGATGTATGAAGAGATTTTAGATGTTGCTGAAGAATTATTTATGAAGCAAGGCTATAATGACACATCTACTAGGCAAATCGCGAAAATACTTGAGATTACGCAACCAAATATTTATTACCATTTCAAAAATAAAGAAGAAATCTATTTTCAAGTAATGCAGCGATTGGCAAATGAAGTTGGGAAAAACCTATCAGAGCTTTCAGCTCAAGATATTAGTTTTGAAGAAAAAATCTTGGCAATGGCTTTCTATTTACAACAAAGGCATCCTTTCAGCCTTTTTATGATGATGCATGATATTCAACATACGCTGATTCCTGAAACAGCTCAAAAGTTATTTGTACTTTGGCAGAGCTCTTATAAACATCCTTTTCTTAAGGTATTTAACAATGAGTCTCAAATAAGGGAGACGGTTGATCCGAATTTTGCTGTGAGTCAATTGTTTATCTTGATATCCGCTTACTTAGATTCGCCTATGAATGTGCGGCAAGAAAATCTGGAGAAAGCAATTCAACTTTTTTTCCATGGTGTATTAAAATAACGAAAAAAATCCCACTGTCATCTTCGACAGTGGGATTTTGCTTAAGCTAAGACAGCTGCGATCATGTCTGGCAATTCTTTTTTCATGACACGTTTGGTATTTAGTGCATCTGTATAAGTAACAGTTTGATCTGCTGCGATGGTTGCCAATAATTGACGGTCTTTCTTCGGTGGGTTATAAAATACCTCGATCGCTTTATCAGCATCAGACCATTCAGCAGAGTAATTTGCTTTTGATTTTAAAGATTGATTCAATGCTTCTGCTTGGTCTGCGGTTACATCAGCACTAACAGGTTCCTTGACTACATCAGCCAAGATATCTTGAGCAAGCTCCGCTGCTTTGTCAGTATCCTCATTTTCAACAACAGGTTCTGATGTTTTAAAACTTTCTGACCATAAATTATAGATGCTGTTGGTCAATTGATTTAGGGTATTTGTTTGTGGTTTTTGAATATGAGCATTGACTAATTCTCTAAAGGAATGGTCATGCTTCGCACTTTGAATATGGCGAGTTTTTCCATCAGGAGTTGTCTCATCAAGGTGGATTTGATGTGTGTTCACTTTATCAAAATAGATTTTTACATCACTGTGGATGTGCTCACTCAGTGTTTTTTCCACTTGAGCAAAAGTTTTGTTGATTTGTTTGTTACGAATTTTGAGTGATTTTTTGATACTTTTTAAATTCACGAGTATAATTCAGTCGCTTTCTTTTAAGAGTTGTACTAATCCGTTAGTATTATAGCATACTTCGTGAAAAATGCAGTAGGAATACGATAAAATAGGTTATTTGATTCAAAAAAAGCGACTTTCAAATAAAATATTGAGTAATTTAACTTAAAAATGCTTAATTTTTTAGCATACGATGACTGTTAGTGTGGAAAAAGGGGAAAGAACGGAGGTTAAAAAAAATCTCAGCCGCTTTTACCTGAAGACAGCTGAGATTTCTTACTTATCTTAAATCATCTAAAAATTCAGTTTTACCAGGATCGATTTCATCCTTCATCTTGATGATCTTGGCAGGGGTGCCAGCGACAACGGCTCCAGCTGGAACGTCTTTGGTAACGACAGCACCGGCTGCAACAACGGCATCTTTTCCGATATGGACTCCCTCTAAAACAACGGCATTAGCTCCGACTAAAACATTGTCTTCTACGACAACAGGTGAAGCACTAGGCGGCTCAAGTACGCCAGCCAACACCGCTCCTGCACCAATATGGGCATGTTTCCCAACAGTTGCACGTGCACCTAAAATAGCTCCCATGTCGATCATCGTGCTTTCGCCGATGGAAGCACCGATATTGATAATGGCCCCCATCATGATGACTGCTTTATCACCAATCTCTACACGATCACGAATCAATGCCCCTGGCTCAATGCGAGCGTTAACTGATGAGATATCCAGCATTGGAATTGCCGAATTTCTGCGATCGTTTTCTACATGTACATCACTGATTTTTCCTTGATGCTCGTTTAATACTTCTTGTACCGCTTGACTTTCACCAATCAAGATCCAGGTTTGTTCTTGACCGAAAAACTGAATTTTTTCTTTGGTGATTCCCGCTAAATCGCCTTGAACATAGGCTTTTACAGGGGTCGTTTTTTCGGCATTTTTAATATATTTAGCAATTTCATAAGGATTGGTTAAAGTCATTGAATCTGCTCCTATCTCATATTGAAGTAATTATTTTTTCAAAAAGCGAAAAAATAAGTTTGATTTTCGCCACGTATATCATCCAACTAAGGATCTCGAATTAAAATTAGTCAATGATTCATGTCTTAATAGAAATTCAAGTATAACTGCCAAAAGTTAGACTGACATCCTATCTCATACTAAGGTAATTATTTTTCAAAAGGCGAAAAATAAGTTTGATTTTCGCCACGTATGTCATCCAACTAAAGATTTCGAATTAAAATAGACAATGATTTATGTCTTAATAGCAATTCAAGTATAACTGCCAAAAGTTAGACTGACATCCTATCTCATACTAAGGTGATTATTTTGTCTGGTTTGTTATTTCTCATCGATCAATTTTTCCATATCGTACAAACCAGTCGCTTTATCACTGATATATTTTGCGGCTTTAACTGCGCCACTAGCAAAAATATTTCGGGATAATGCCAAGTGGTTCAACTCAATCACTTCATCAGGACCGGCATAGATTACGGTGTGTTCACCAGGAATCGTACCACCGCGAACGGCGTGAATACCTAATTCTGATAACGGATTTTCTAAATCATTGCCATGGCGGCCATAAATATAGGTTTTCTTTTCCTCTACCGCGTCATTTACCGCATCAGCTAATAATAACGCAGTTCCGCTAGGAGAATCCTTTTTCTGATTGTGGTGTTTTTCCACGATTTCAATATTGAATTCTTCCTCTAAGACGGGTGTGATTTCGCGAATCGCTTTTGCTAAGAGATTGATCCCTAGAGACATATTGGCTGAGAAGAAGACGGCCGTTTGTTCAGCCGTTTTAGCTATTTGTTCTTTTACTTCATCAGTCAGACCGGTTGTGGCTACAACAACAGGGATTTTCTTTTCTGCACAATAATCCAAAACAGCAGGGACTGCGGTATAGTGAGAAAAATCAATGACTACATCTGCATTTACCTGACAATCGTTGATTGCTTGAAAAGTAGGAAAGTCCGCTTCAAAGGCTTCACGATCAATTCCGGCAACGACTTGCATATTGGATTGATGCGCGATCATTGTCTGTAGAACCTGACCCATGCGGCCATTGGCACCATTTAAGATAATATCGATCATTTAGCAACCTCCAATCCATAAGCAGCCATTTCCTTTTTCAATCCTTCAACGGTTTCGTCTTTCGCTGCAGAAAGTGGGAGACGGAAGTTTGGTTCGATTTTTCCTAATAAACTCACACCTGTTTTGACTGGAATAGGATTTACTTCGCAGAAGATCGCATGAATCAATGGAATTTGTGCTAACTGAAGTTCTTTGGCTTTTGAAAAGTCGCCATCTAATAAGGCTTGTGTCAATTCATGGGTTTGTCGTGGGGCGATATTGGCAATTGTTGAAATAGAGCCTTTTCCACCAAGGGCCATGATCGGTAAGACTTGATCATCATTTCCAGAATAGATCGTAAAATCGTCTGGCATGATTCGTGCAATATCAGCAATTTGTGAGATATTCCCACTGGCTTCCTTAATTGCTACCACATTAGGAATCTCACCTAAGCATTTTACCATTTGTGGTGTGATATTCATATTAGTACGTGAAGCAACAGAATATAAAATAATCGGTAATTTCACGCTTTCAGCAATTTTTTGATAATGTAAAAAGAGGCCTTCATCTGATGCTTTATTATAATAAGGAGTCACGATCAATAGAGCATCGGCGCCAACTTTCTCAGCACCTGTCGATAATTCGATGGCATGCTGGGTATCGTTTACACCAGTTCCGGCAATAACTGGAATTCGTCCGTTCACCTTTTTGACGACTGTCTCGATTACAGCAATATGTTCGTCATTGGCTAAAGTGGAAGCTTCGCCAGTAGTTCCGCAAGCGATGATTGCATCGGTTCCTTCACTGATCTGCCACTCGACTAGCTCCTCTAACTTCTTGTAATCAACAGCACCATCGGCTTTCATGGGCGTAACTAAAGCAACACCAGATCCTTCAAATATTCTCAAGGGAAACAACTCCTTCTTCATTTTTTTCAAAGCCTTTGTAAAAAGGTCTTTAATAGTAGAATTATATCTTAATTATGAGTGCCTGCCAACGAAAATCTCATGAAACTTTTAATCAAAGAAAGTCAAAAAAACAAGGACGTCTAATGTCCTTGTAAGTTTAGTTGATACATCAGCCATAAATCAAGACTGGCAATCACTAGATAAGTCGTACCAATCTTGGTACCGAATAGGAAAAAATAGGTAAGGCTACCAAGGAAATAAACGAGCAGTTCTAAGCAAAGTTTCCCGTTGCCAGTCAGAACAGTTGGGGATTTTGGCGCACCATATCTCGCCCAAACTAGTGTGACAGTAATTGTTAAAACAGCGAAAAGAATTCGTTGTAAAACACCTTTTTTGATAAAGATACCACTAAAAAGCCCGCCAACTGTTGCGACTTCTAGTAAAAATCGGATACCCAATACAATACTAGCCAAAAACGTGCACCTCCATAAAAATTTCTATCATTATAAGTAGTAGAAAATTCTAAATCATCAGGAAAAAACAATCAATGTATGGACGTTTTAAAGAATAAATGCGATCGCTACAAAAAGATAAGTCCAGCGAATATCTTTTTGGCAGAGAAGATAGATACATCCGGCAACTACTGAAAAAAAGATCGTATACAATCCGCCACTGACCCCTTGAAGAAGAAAATGAATTAGGCCCCAAGTGATCGCAAGTAGTAATCCTCCACTAGGAAATCGCTCAGACAATCCAAATTGAGACTTGAAAAATTTCTGACCAAACGCGATGACTAATACAATCAAACTACATTCTGCAAAATAATAGAATAGACGAAAAATAAAGGCAATAATACTTTTCTCCAGTTCCCCATTAAACTCGACGACTGGTTTGAATCCTCCAAAGCCGATTGTAGAAACTACGATCACAGAAAATACTAAGCAAATAATTAGTATAGGTTTTTTATTTTCCAGAGACCGAGAAATGCTAAAAACATCAAAATTAAAGCGGCTCTTCGCATAATGAATTAAGAAAAGAGCAACAACTGACCATAAAATTGCCGTCAATCCGGCATTTACAGCTAGACTCAAACCACTGCTAACCAACCCAAGAAGCAATTCCAAACTAAACCCTGCAAAAGCATAAAGTGCCAACCATAAAAAGTCGACAGGCATAATCTTTTTTTCTTTTTCCAATTTTGTTCCTCCAAATTTCTTTTTACTAAGTGTATCAAGTAATTAAGGGATAGGCACTAAAAAATTGAGGAAGGCTCAAGAGAACAATGAGAGGAGATCAAATGAATTGTAAATTTTTAGACTTTAAAATCACAATTACTTGTTTAAACGAAAGAGAATCATGTATTAATTTTGAAAAATTTCAAAAACAAATTAATGACCGCTGATGCAATCTGTACTATAATATGAGAAACTATCAATGATTTTCTAATCAAAAAATAGGATTCTGAGAATTTTTATGGAAATGAGTGAGACGATGATCGATACGGAAGTCAAAGAGTTAGAAGAGTTAGTCACTACTATACGCCGCGAATTGCACCAAATCCCCGAATTAGGATTGGAGGAAAAGCAAACAGCGGCGTATATTCGAAAGAAGTTGGCATCCTTTGGTGTCACAGAGACTTATGAAGTCATTGGGACAGGTACGATCGCGGTCTTACACGGCACCAAACCAGGTAAAACGTTAGCCTTTCGTTCAGACATTGATGCGTTGCCTGTAGAAGAACAAACAGACTATGATTTTGCTTCAAAAACACCTGGAAAAATGCACGCCTGCGGTCATGACGGGCATATGGCAACGCTGTTAGGTTTTATTGCCTATTTACACAAGTATCCAGAAAAAATTCAAGGAACGCTTGTCTTTGTCTTTCAGCCGGCGGAAGAAGGACCAGGTGGTGCGGAATTAATTATGAAGTCTGGCATTTTACAAAAGCTAGGTGTAGAAGAAATCGTGGGCCTGCATGTCTTTCCAGACCTTCCAGCAGGAAAAATTTCTTGTCGACCAGGGCCAATGATGGCGCGTAATGCTGAGGTGACGATCACAATCAAGGGCGTCAGCACGCACGGCGCACAGCCGCAGCTCGGAGAAGATGCAATTGTTGCTGCTGGCGGTGTGATTACTGGTTTGAATAGTATTTTAGCACGAAATATCGGACCATTGGATAACGTGGTGTTGACCTTTGGAACAATTCACGGTGGTGAGGCGATGAATATTGTCGCTAAGGAAGTTGTTTTACACGGAACAATGCGGGCCTTTGATGATGCAGTATATGAGGAAGTCGTTCGAAGGACGGAATTAGTAGCCGGAGAAATTGCTAAGGGCTATGGCTGTGAGGCAGTGGTTGATTTCAATCATATGTATCGAGTCGTTGATAACGATCCGGAAATGGTGAAGAAATTGGAAAAGGTTGCGGCTGATTATTACGTGGAAACTCCACCATATTTAATCGCGGAAGATTTTTCTTGGTATCAGCAGGAGATTCCTGGGATGTTTTTCTTCTTAGGGATTCGTGATGAAGAAAAGGGCTATACGTATCCGCTGCATAGTGGAAAGATGAAATTTGATGAGGTAAATCTGTTACTAGGGATTCAAACCTATGTAAACTTAATTGCTGAATTGAACGAGAATTAATTGAGGGGGCTTACGATGGAATTTGAAACTAAAAATGGTCATTTAATGTGGGATGGTTGCGATACTGTTGCTTTAGCAGAGAAATTTGGAACTCCGTTATATGTGTTTTCGCAAACCATGATTGAAGAGAAGTGCCAAGAACTGCAGCGAGATTTTGTCGAAAAATATGAGAATGTTCGTGTGGCTTTTGCCAGCAAAGCTTTCTCAACGCTTGCGATGCTAAAAATTATTGAAAAACAGGGCTTTTCTTTAGATGTTGTTTCTGATGGTGAATTGTACACGGCGATCAAAGCTGATTTTCCCGCAGAGCATATTGAAATGAACGGCAACAATAAATCAATCGAAGAGCTAGAAATGGCGATTGATTATGGCGTTGGTCGAATCATCATCGACAGTCTGCAGGAGGTTGATCTGATTGCGGCAATCGCCAAAGAAAAACAAAAAGTGGTGGATATTTTGTTCCGTATCACACCTGAAGTCAATGTTCAAACTCATTCATTTATTTCGACAGGACAAAAGGATTCAAAATTTGGGATTCCGATCGATGAGGCAATCTTGTTCCCGCAAATCGAACATGCGATTGAAACACCAGAAGTGAATTTTTTAGGTTTTCATTTCCATGTAGGTAGTCAATTATTTGATAATCATGCCCATCTAGCAGCGGTAGAAATTGCTTTAGATTTGGTTAAAATGGTAAAAGACCGTTTTGACTATACAATCAAGGAATTGAACTTTGGCGGCGGTTTCGGTGTTCGCTACACAGATGCAGATCAGCCAAAGCCTTTTAGTTATTTTACAGATCCTATGATGGAAAAAGTATTGGCTTTTTGCGAAACAGAAAACTTACCGCAGCCTGCAGTTGTGATTGAGCCAGGCCGGAGTATCGTTGCTGAAGCAGGGATCAGCCTACACAAAATCGGAGCAATCAAAGAGCTTCCTGGATTGCGAAAATATGTCAGTATCGATGGTGGGATGACCGATAATATTCGTCCGGGACTTTATGAAGCGGAATATACAGGGATTTTAGCCAACAAAGCAGATGTTAAAGCAACGGAAAAAGTGACGGTTTCAGGTAAGGCCTGTGAAAGTACGGATATTTTGGTCAAAGATATTGAGCTGCCAGTGGTTGAAGCTGGCGATATTTTTGCTACTTTTTCAACGGGAGCTTATGGCTATTCTATGGCAAGCAATTACAACAAATTAGCGATTCCAGCCGTTGTGTTAACAAAAGCAGGACAAGCCGAAATTATCGTAAAAAGACAGACCTTGGATCAGATGATTCAAAATGAAGAAATTCCTGAATTTTTGAAATAAAGACTCTTGAAATGAGGCGGATGAATGAACATTCCTTTTTATAAACTACAAGGTGCAGGCAATGATTTTATTTTGATCGACAATCAAGAACTGAACTTTGCCAGTGAACAAGTGACCAAATTTGCGGCTCGTGTTTGTACTCGTCGTGTCTCCGTTGGAGCAGATACTTTGATCGCGGTAGAGGCAGCCCGCGGATCCGGTGATTTTTATGCTCGCTTTTTCAATGCAGACGGTTCTGAAGCAGAAATGTGCGGAAATGGCGCTCGCTGTGTGGCGCGCTGGGCCTTTGAGACAGGGATAGCTAAAGAAAAAATGATCATTGAAACGATCGCAGGTGATGTGCCAGCAGAACGTTTGGACAAGAGGACCTATCGCGTACAGTTGAACTCACCAACCGTTTTTGAAGCAGACAAACTTCTTCAGGTTGATGGGAAAGAGGTAACCGTGGATTATGTTGAATTGGGAAATCCAGGGATTCCTCATTTAGTTGTTTACGTACCGGATTTAGCTATGACTGAATTAGAAACGATTCTTGATTTTGCAAGAAAATTGAGAATTCATCCCGCCTTTGAAAAGGGCGCTAATGTGAATTTCTATGATATATTGTCTGATCAAACGGTGGTAGAGCGCACCTATGAACGAGGTGTGGAAGATTTCACTTTGGCCTGCGGTACCGGAACCGGCTCAACGGCATATGCATTGACTAAAAAAGGTCTGGTCAAAAGTGATCCAGTTGTGATCGAAGTCTTAGGCGGACAGCTTCAAGTGAATGTTGTCGAGAATGACCTTTATTTAATCGGTGATACGAATATGGTTGTCAAAGGAACAATTTTAGATGAAGATTTAGCGTAAAAGAAGGTGACCGAGCGTGGTCATCTTTTTTTTGAGATGAGAAAATAGTAGGAGGAATGTAGATGGCGTTGAAGTGGGGAATCGCGTTTCTTTATTTTATGTTGGATTGGTTTATTCCGGGAATAGGGCTCCCAGAAAATTTATTTGCTTTGAGAGTGCTTGTTACACCGGCCTTTCTCATTCTTGTCATTCTATTGTTTGGAAAATCATTGATTGAAGATTTTAAAAAGCTCAAGTGGAGAGAAATTCTAGTTATCGTTGTCATAGGAATGCTTTTACTTTGTTTAACCAATTGGTTATTTGACACAGGGAGCAGAACCAATGAGAATGTGAGTGTTTCATGGATATATCTATTGTCAGCGATAACCTATGGTCCATTTTTCGAAGAAATGATCCTTCGATATTGCATGATTCCATTGTCAGGAAGTAAGTGGACAAAATTTCTTTTGCTTATCCTATCAGCAAGCTTTTTTTCAGTGATTCATGGTTTCAGTTTTATTGTGAGCTATTTTATTTCTGGAATCATTTTTGGATCAATTTATTTAGTAAAAAAGAATATTTGGTATTCGATTATCGTTCATTACATCAATAACTTGATTGCCGTTGGGATCATCTTATTTTATATGTCTTAAATCCTTCTTCATTGACGAGAGATTTTGTAGGACGTATCATGAGATGAATAGAGTTACTTAGGAGGCCGATATGGAGAAATTTAAAAAAATGGTGGCGATCGAGCCAACCAAATTATTACCTGAATGGGATGAAAAACTCAAGGATCTAGCAGAAGAAACTTTTTTTTATGAGGATATTCCGACGGATGCAGCGACAATTATCGATCGAATAGGTGACGCAGATTGTGTGATGTTGAGTTTTACCAGCTTTATTGATAAGGAAGTCTTAGATGCTTGCCCGAATATTCGTTATATTGGAATTTGTGCCAGCTTGTATGCGCCAGAAAATGCGAACGTAGATATTCTCCATGCAGAGAAAAAAGGGATCGTGGTAACAGGTGTTCGTGATTATGGCGATGAAGGTGTGAAGGAATATGCCATCAGTGAATTGGTTCGTTTATTACAAGGGCGCGGACCTGCGATGTGGAAGGATGAGCCAATGGAACTGACCGATGTCAAAGTCGGCATTGTGGGCATGGGAACAGTCGGCAGCTTATTGGCGAAAACGATGAAGTTCTTTGGTATGAACGTCAATTATTATAGTCGAACGCGCAAACCTGAAATTGAAAAAGAATTGAATATGACTTATTTGTCCTTAGATGAGCTGTTAGGGAAGGTAGATATCTTAATTACTTGTCTGAATAAAAATGTTGTCCTATTAGATGAAGTAGCTTTTAATCAGTTTGGCAATGGGAAAATTTTGATGAATGTTTCGATTGCGCCGTCTCATGAAGTGCCAGCACTAAAAAAATGGTTGTCAGAACCTGGGAACTATGCGTTTAGTGATACTGAAGCAGGATTAGGCGAAGAAGTGATAGGGTTACCGAATGTTTTTGCCGGAAAAACCAACGCCGGTCTAACTTCGATGGCAAAAGTTCGTTTGGCTCAAAAAGTTATTGCAAATATTAAGGAATTTCAAGTAAATCATTAATGGGGATTTTATGAAGATTCAAGCGTAATGTCGTTTGGATCTTTTTTAATGTCCAAGCTTATGTGAAGAAACATCACGTGAACTGTTGCTTTTTTCAAATTATTTTTATCTCATGTCATATAATATTACATTGGTTATTGAAATTCCCTTGAAAACTCGCTATGATAATACAAATGATGCTGCGTGTTTTGAAAAGAAATGGGGAAAAGATATGGAATATCAATACTTAGTTCAGGTAGAAACGATTGTCGGAGAAATGACCGAGGAAACATTCAATACTCGTCGAGAAGCGCTGTGCTATGCAACAAATTATGCAAAAGTTAAGATGAGCAAAGTATTCAGATCAGGTGAGATATTACATGAGTTCAATTATTAAGCATTGAGTCCATAGGATTATTGAAGTTTGTATAGTGTTTAGAAAAAGGCTTTGTCTCTATGGACGAAGCCCTTTTCTACGTACTTGAATCAAATTTCCGGCAACAAAAATCAGAATACCTAACCAAATAAAGGCAAAGGCAATGAATTGCGGCAAGGCATATGGTTCATGGAATAGGAAGATTGCCATCACTAGCATGATGGTCGGATTCACATACTGGAGAAAACCGAGCGTTATATAAGATAGCTTCTTCACAGCAGTTGCAAAAAGTAGCAAAGGAATTGCCGTTACCACACCGGCCCCCATTAACAATAAATTCATACTCATTGAATAATTCATGAATCCAGTCGGTGAAATGAAAAACAAATAGATTAGACCGATTGGCGCAATAATCAATGTTTCCAAGGTGATGCTTGTTGCAGAACTCAACTGCAACTGTTTTTTTGTTAATCCATACAAACAAAAACTAGCCGCCAAAAAAAGCGAATTGAAGGGGAAAACACCGGTTTGGAGCGTCAACAATATCACTCCAGTTAGTGCCGAAAGACTAGCCAGCTTGGCTTGCTTCGTCAGCGGCTCTTTTAAATAGAGAGCACCAGCCAGTACATTTAGTAATGGATTAATATAATAGCCTAAACTAGCTTGTTGAACTTGTCCAATTGACACCGTATAAATAAAGATTCCCCAGTTTAATGAGACGAAAATCGCCGCCATAATAACAGCGAGAACCTTTTTTCGATTTTTTAAAAGTACTTTGACCTCTTGAATAAAAGTAGGCATCTTTCGTAATGCAATCATGTAAAGCAACATAAAAATCAGAGACCAAATAATTCGATAAAACAAAATATCAATAGAGCTGACACCGCCTAGCAGTTTCCAGTAAAGCGGCAGGATGCCCCAAAGAATATATGCACCAAATCCATAAACTAACCCAGAATCTTTTTTCATCAGAACCTCCTTGTTTGAATCGTATTTTACCATTTTAACACAAACAATTGAGAGATAATTTGAAAAAAAGGGATTTGATGATTATAAATAATATGAGATTACGAAAATCAGATTAACGATTTTGAGCTTCTTTGATTGATTTGAAGGCATTGATACCAAATGAAATTAGAAAAAAGAAGCTTGCTAGTTTTAAGACAGCACCCGATTGAAAGGCGAAGAAAAGTGAGACGAAAAAATAGGAAATAGCGATATAGGTATACATATTATTGAATTTTTTCAGGTTCAAAAGGATCACCTCTTTAAAGAAAGTATATGCTTTTGAGGAAACCGCGTCAAAATGGAGGTTTTGAAAAAATCGTATTCTGAAATTTTGTAATACAGAAGTTAAGAAATCTTTATAGCTCAGCTTGGGAATAGAATTGTAGGACTTCTATTAAGAAACCCAAAATGAAAAAAGAAGAGAAATGGTCGTTGAATGAAAGATTAGCCGAAAAATTTCACTTTTTACAAGTTACAGTGATTTTAGTCGTGAGAGGATCAAAGAATCCACTCCATCAAAAATTCTTCTTCAGTTGTTTCATAATCTGTTGTTTCCTTTTGAATCGTGAAACCTTGTTTTAAGTAAAACTGAACAGCACGTTCATTTTTTTGATAAACGCTTAATAATAATTTTGAATGCTTCTCTTTTATTCTTGCCAATAATTGCCCACCAATTCCTAATGATCTGTATTCCTGCAATACAAAGATTCCAGCAATATACTCGTCAATCAAGCCAAGAAAGCCGATGATTTTCTCGTTATGATAGTAGGCATAAAGATCAGCGGTAGTGAGGGACGCCTTAACTGTTTGATAATTTTTGAGCCAATAATTCCGGTCAATAAAAGCATGAGACTCCAAATTGCTCCTTAACCAAATAGATGCAATGGTTTCTAAATCTGCGTCAGTAATTGTTTCAATCCGTCTAATCATCATAAGCTCCAAATTTTTTAGTTTAATATAGTAAAGTTCAGTCTTTATCTATCGATTGAAAAAATGGTTCTTCAGCGTTTGAGTAATAGTCTTTATTTAGTTTATCCTCAGATTTTACTCCTAATAAGGAAACGAGCATTGGGCTGAATCCTAAAACGCCGAGAAAAATTGCTAAGGGAATATAAACCCGTTTCTTTTCTAAGATGGATCGTTTGCTCGACATGGGAAAGACTCCTTTTCCATAATTGTAGACGAAAGATAGTTTGAAGGCAAAATTCTTTGATAACAAAAAACGCTCTCTACCCAAAACGATGGATAGAGGCGTTCATTACTTTAAGGTTTAACCGATCTTTGTTGTTCCACTGCCGATATGTGCGACATAGAAATCTGGCGCGTAACCAACAATTTCCATGTATTTGTCGTAGACTTTGTTTTTGAAGGTTGGAATATTTTCTTCTTTGACAACAGCAATCGCACATCCACCAAAGCCGGCACCTGTCATTCGAGCACCTAAGACACCGCTTTGAGCTTGAGCCGCATCGACTAAGGTGTCCAGCTCAATTCCTGTTACTTCATAGTCATGGCGAAGTGAATAGTGAGAGGCATTCAACAATTTTCCAAAGGCTTCCAAATTGCCTTTTTCTAATTCTGCCTTTGCTTCTAAAGTTCGTTGATTTTCGGTTACAGCATGGCGTGCGCGACGAATCAAGGTGTCGTCGCCAATCAAATCAATATTTGCTTCAAAAGTGGCTTCATCTAGATCTCCTAATGCTTGAATGTCCAGTTTCTTTTGCAGACGAGCAAGTGCTTCCTCACATTCGCTGCGACGTTCATTGTATTTGGAATCTGCCAATTCACGGCGTTTGTTGGTGTTCATGATCACCACTGCGTAACCGTCAAGCTTTACTGGAACCATTTCGTATTTTAACGTGTTGGTATCCAGTAGAATCGCTTGATCGATATCGCCAAAGCCAATGGCAAATTGATCCATAATTCCTGAGTTGACACCGATAAATTCATTTTCGACTTTTTTTCCTGTTTTTACTAGCTTAAGACGATCGGTCTTCAAATCAAATAAATCTTCTAAAACAACTCCAACTAATAATTCTAAGGAAGCACTGCTGGACAGCCCGGCACCATTTGGAATTGTACCTTCTACTAATAGCTCGAAGCCATGATCAATTTTATGACCGGCATCCTTCAATTTTAAGACCATGCCTTTTGCATAGTTAGCCCAGTTATCTTTCTTTTCGTAGTCCAATTGATCGACGTCAAAGGTGATGACACCAATATCTTCAAAGTTAGTGGAATAAACCAAAACTTTCTTATCTTCGCGAGGAGCCGCTACACCATATGTTCCATAAGTGATGGAAGCAGGGAAGACGTGACCACCATTATAATCGGTATGTTCACCGATCAGATTGATCCGTCCGGGTGAAAAGTATTGGCTCGTTTCTTTGGGACCAAAAATTTCAGCAAATTTTGTGTTTAATTCGCGTTTAATTTCCATGTGTATTCGCTTCTTTCAAGTTTATTTTATATTCAGTAATCGTTTCAAATGGTGTGTTCGCAGGCAGTTTAATGAAACCGAATTCAGGAAATTGTTCTGCTCCTGGTGCGACCTGTGTTTCAAAAGTGATGCCGCCGTGATGAGCGAGTTGTTTTCCTTGCATCATCGGTCCATCTTCACCAAAGTTGGCGGTAAAGATGACAACACTAGAAGAATCTGTTGAGACCGTTAGTTCAACGGTTCCATCAGGGCTAGTCAGTTTTGCTGCGGGTTTGTTCAAATCGCTTTCCTTTAAGAAGAAAGGATGATCCAAGCCGTTACATAGATTTTTTTGTTCAAAGTCACTAGTAAACATATCAGCCAAAGCTATTTCTGTTTGGAAATCAAAAGGTGTTCCAGTTACATTCATGATTTCGCCCGTAGGAATGGTATCTGGTCGCAGAACAGCAACAGAGTCACTATTTAGCCAGAGCTTGTGTTCATCGATCGCTTGAGTAGGATCGCCTGTCAGGTTGAAATATACATGATTGGTGGGGTTGAACAAGGTAGTCTGATCGCTGGTAGCTTTAGTGGTCACACGCCAAACATTTTCCTGTGTCAGGGTGTGTCGAACCTCCACCTTCAAGTTTCCTGGAAAACCATGCTCGCCATCAGGGCTAGTCAGTGTGAAAATAATGGATGCCTCCTGATCACCATTTTCGATTGCATAATCCCATTTTTTCGTTTCAAAGCCTGGTTTGCCACCGTGAAGAGAATGACCAGTTTCTGGATCAATCGCTACTTGATAGTCTTTACCGTCAAGTGTGAAGCGTCCATTTTCGATTCGACCAGCGGTTCGACCGATTGAAGCTCCGATAAAAGCATCCCTTTCTAGATATTCTTCGGCTGAATCAAAGTTTAATACCAGTTCTTTGTCGTGCCCTAGACTGACGATTCGTGCTCCTAAATCAGTTACCGATAAGTGGAAACCGGATTCATTTTCAATGCTAATTAAGTGATAACCTTGACCAAAATCTTTTTCTGTAATTTGCATATAAAAAAACCTCGCTTTTTTTGTGTAATGGAAAATTTCTTGTGTCTTAATAAGTTTAGCGATTTCTTGATTAAGTGACAAGTTCTAAGAAAAGCATCATCATTCCCTGAAATCAATTTATCAAGAAATCGTTTTCTTTTAAACGTCTTTCTGTGACGACTATTTAACTTTTTGTTGCATTTTTTCTCAAAAACAGAAGAAGATATTCTACAAATGAGCGGGTCTTCTAAAATAATGGCTAAGATAAAAAAGAAGTAAGCCAGAAAAACCAATTACAAAGGAAAAGTTGCCAATATAATCATAAACAAGTAAATCATACCTTCCCAATGGTGTTACTAGAACAATACAAATCAAAGAACACACTGCTGCTGCAATGGTTTGGATTAAAAAGTTCTTATCGCCAGAATAGGTGAGAATCCAAGCGTAACAATTTGTAAGTATTAGCCATAAGACGAGTAAAATTAATGCATGGGAACTTCTTTCGATCAGGCGACCAGATAAAATAGTCATAAATAAAATGACAAAAACCGCAAGAGCGATCAATGGCACAATTACTGTGAGTTTTGTAAGAAACATGCCGATTTTCTTTGTTCTCGCTGAGCTGGTTAAGGTGCTGGATTTTCTTGCCAAATAGAAATAATAAAAACCTAATAAAATAAAAATACCTGAAATCAATTGCTAAACCTTCCTTATTCATAAGATAGAAATATCCTTAGTATACAATACTCAATTCATACTGCAACATGCAATCAAAGCTCACCATGTGCTTCGATAAATTTTCAGCGTCCAAGTGAGTAAAAAGGGTATCGTGACAATCAAGAATAACAAAAAAATTTTCTAAAGGAATCATTTTTTTGTGCTTTTCCTTTAGTAGCAAACCAGAAGTAGCTGGATGCGATTCAATAGTTGTGAATACTATCAAAAAATACACTATTTTCATGTATAATTTAGAGTGAAGATTAGGATGGAGGTACTGGTGATGGAACAGGCAATCTTTTTAAAAAAGGAACAGCGTCAGTTGAAAACCGATCTGCATTTTGATTATTGCGGAATTTCAAAAACGCTGCCCTTTCACGCTTTTGGACCTGCGATTCGGCAAAATTATACACTGCATATCGTAATGGAGGGGAAGGGAACCTATCAAGTGAAAAATCAACAGTATCATTTAAAAAAAGGTGATTTGTTTTTGATTCGTCCTGGTGACTCAACGTTTTATTTGGCGGATGGGGAAGATCCGTGGATGTATGGTTGGCTTTCTTTTGGCGGAGCCGCAGCAGACGAGATTATTCACCATTCACAGTTTAAAAAGGATCAATACACGATGGTATCTTCAGATACGCAAAAATATATCAATACTATCCTAGCTTGTTTGCCATTTGTGGAGGAAACACTCACGAATGAGCTGCATTTAAATGAATTGACCTATCGTTTTTTAGCAATTCTCTTAGAAGATGGTGGCAAGAGTCATTTAGGTAATAAAAAGGTTTATTCACCTTTGGCGGTAGCGACTGTCGAATACATTGAAGCTCATTACGCAGAGCATGTGACTGTTGAGGAAATCGCCCGGCGGTTAGCGGTTAATCGCAGTCATCTATCACGAGTCTTTCGTAATCACATGGATATTAGTATCAGAGATTATTTACTGGGGGTACGAATCAATCGAGCCGCTTTTTTACTTTCTATGACAGATGAGTCCGTCGAGAATATTGCTGAGCAGGTTGGTTTCAATAGTCTTGTGGTTTTTAGCCGAATGTTTAAAAAATTGACTGGAGAAACAGCAACAGCTTATCGCAAACGAATGAAAAATGAAGATTTTAAAAATGTATCGTTAGATGATTTAAAAAATCAATTAAAAAAACAAGCGGTGGTAAATAGAGCAACATAGCTAAGTGAGCGTTTACAAAGCCTTGAGGTTATCCTATACTTATTTTATAAGTATAGTTTTTTTACATAAAATGCCTAAGCTGCCTTTTTGGGGAAGATACCTATTTTTTAATTATCCAAAAGTATGGCAGATATGGTGAAAATAAACGGGAGGGATCCAACCATGAAAAAAGCGAGTGAAATGACCGTTGAGGAACTGGGCGCGTATATTGATCAGTCCGTATTGAAGCCGGATTTTACGGAAGCAGAGATTCGACAATACATTCAAGAGGGCATTGATTATCATTGCGCAACGGTTTGTGTAAACCCATCTTCTTTGGATATCGCAGCGGAGATGACAGAAGGAACCGATACCAAGATTTGTGTCGTTTGTGATTTTCCATTTGGGACGAGTACGACTGCCTCCAAAGTGTTGCAGGCAGAGACGTATTGTCAGCGAGAGGATATTTATGAGTTAGATATTGTCGCGAATTTTGGTTGGATTCGTAGTGGAAAATATGATGAAGTAACCAAAGAGCTGAAGATTATCGTGGAGACGTGTCATGCTCATGGGACAGCAGTGAAGGTTATTTTTGAAACGGATACATTAAATGAAGAACAAATTCGTCAAGCCTGCGAATGTGCGATTGCGGCGAATGCTGATTTTGTTAAAACAAGTACCGGCTTTATCACGGGTTATGAGAGTAAAGGAGCAACTAATGAAGTGATCCAGATCATGATGGACCAGTGCAAAGGTCGAATCAAAATCAAAGGAAGCGGTGGTATTCGTACGCGGGAGCATTTCTTAGAACTAATTGATATGGGGATTGACCGAATGGGTATCGGCTTCAAATCCACACCAGTCGTTTTAGGAATGGATAATTAATATGGAGAATAACTTACTTTTTGAAAAACGAGAAGACTTTCGAACGTGGCTCACGGAAAATGCGACAACCAGCGGCGGTGTATGGCTGATTTTTGGTAAGACAAAGCAAGTCAAAAGTCTAAAAGCTGGGGAAGCATTGGAAGAAGCGCTATGTTTTGGCTGGATAGATGGGGTGATGAAAAAGGTTGATGAACACTCTTATCTGAAATATTTTGCTACACGACGTAAAAATAGTAAATGGTCTGAAAAAAATAAAAAAATCGTGGATAAACTGGAGCAGCAAGGCTTAATGACAGATTTAGGTCGAGAAAAAATCGCAGAAGCAAAGCAAAATGGCCAGTGGGCGAATGCGACGAAGCCATCAGCGATTACAGATGAACAAATTGCGGAAGTAGCAGCGTTGTTGAAGAAAAATGCCGAGGCTTCAAAGAATTTTGAAAATATGCCGCCTTCGGTTAAGAAAACCTATACCCGAGCCTACTTAGATGCTAAAACTGAGGCTGGAAGAACCAAACGACTAGCCTGGATGATTGATCGATTAGAGAAAAACTTAAGACCAATGTAACGAAACGCTGGAATCTTAGTCTGATTCCGGCGTTTCTTTGCGCTGAATATAAGTTGACAATTCTTTTTGGTAAACTTGCCAGTTCGCTTCACCTGTATTCAAATAGTGAGCTAATAAATAGCCAATATACGGACCAGTTGTCAACCCAGAGGAGCCAAGCCCGCTAGCAACCAATAAATGATCATCCAATTGACCAAAAAAGGGGGCATAATCAGACGTATATGCGCGTGTCCCAACTCGATAATGAAAGGGTGTAGTTAATAATTTCTCAGGTTCTATGAGGAAATCCCGAGCACTATTCGTGAGTTGTTCAAAAGCTTCTGGTGTTTCTGCCAAATCCCAAGCCGCTTCATTTTCATGTGTTGCGCCCAGTAAAATTTTTCCATTTAAGAAGGGGATCAAATCAGCTTCGCCATCTAACATGGCTACCGGGAAATTTCCGCTAGAGTTAAAAGCCGTTTCAAATACTAAGAGCTGCCCCTTTTGTGGACGTAAATCGACTTGGTAGTTTAAAGGAGCTAATAATCCCTTTAAATGAGGGCCGACAGTTAAAATAATTTGATCAAAAGCTGCTTGGTTATCGCCATAGGTGAGGGACTGTATATTTGCTAACTGAACACGTTGAGAAATAAACTTAACGCCGCTTTCTTGCGCTAATTTACGCATTCGAATCAAATAGGCCTTTCCATCTAAGCGACCGCCACCGCTAATTTTAAGAGCTGGCAAGGGCTTTAGTAAGGGTAATTCTTGCTGTGTCTGTTCGCCAGTCAGCTGCTTGATCGTACCGATTTCTGGTGCGCTTTTTTTACGTTCTTCTGCCAATGCTCGTAGCTCTACTATTTGCTTTTCGGGACGTAAAAGCAATGTTCCAGATTGCTGATAGATCGTATGATCTAGCTGGAAATCTTGGATCAATTTTGGAAAGAAAGCCGCACCATCTTTGGCTAATCGATACCACTGCTTATTTCGGCGTTTGGACAGCCAAGGAGAGATAATCCCTGCACTGGCTTTTGTTGCTTGTCCAGTAGGATCATCAAAAAGCGTTACTTGATATTTTTTTGAATCTAAATAATTTGCCAGTGTCATCCCAATGATGCCGCCGCCAATGATTGCGATTTTTTGCATAAGTTTCAATTCCTTTTTATCTTAAAATTTATATAGTCAGTAAGATCATATCACTAGATTGAAAAAAATGCTTTTTAGATCATTGCTGGAAGAATAGTGATAGTTCAACGCTTTCATTGATTAATTTTACTGATTTGAAAATACTTTTCGAAAATTCAAAAATATTTTACTTTACCTGTCGTAGTAATTAGCGTACAATGATTACAACGACAGATGAAGTAATCTCAGGAGGTGGCAAAATGATTTCTAGCGATGGGATTCGCGGATACAATGATGTCATCATTTTGTCCGTACTGAAGGATGGCGATTCCTACGGATATGCTGTTTCCCAGAAAATTAGAGATGTAAGCGGAGAAATCTATGTCATCAAGGAGACGACACTGTATTCGGCGTTCAATCGTTTGGAGAAAAATGGCTATATCCATTCTTATCCTGGAGAAATTACCCATGGTAAAAAACGAACGTATTATCAGATTACAGATAAAGGACTGGCTTTTTTGGAAGAAAAGCGGGATGAATGGAAGCAAACCAAAAAAGTTGTGAACCGATTTATGAAAGAAGGGTAAAAAATGGATACGATCAAAAATTATGTAGAGACATTATTTCTTGAATTTCCAAAAACAAAAGAAGTATTGCGAGCAAAACAAGAGATTTTAACAATAATGGAAGATCACTATTTAGCGTTAATAGATGAAGGAAAGAGCGAGCACGAAGCGATTGGTCAGGTAATCAGTGAGTTTGGCTCCGTTGATGAATTACGTGAAGAATTAGAATTTGCTTCTCGTGAAAAAGAACCGGAAAATGGAATCAACGAAGACGAGATGTATCAGTATTTGACCGAACGTAAGAAAGATGCAATGGGTTTAAGCTTAGGGATCAGTGGTTGCCTGCTTGCGGTTGGAGCATTGATTGGACTGGGCATCCGTGGTTCTGAGATGATGGGATTTTTATTGTTTTTTGTTATGATCGCTATCAGTGTTGGGATTATTATTTATAATGGGATGCAGTTTTCAAAAAATAATTCAGAATTAAATGATCGTTATATCCCGATTGACACGAATAAAGAGGCTCAAAAGTTGAAAAAGGGGTATCAAAAAAGCTTTCAAGTCAGCTTAGTATTTGGGATTTGTCTGTGTGTATTAAGTATCTCGCCGATTTTCTTTTTCCAAATGTTTACCTACGCGGAATACGGAATTCCCGTGATGTTCTTCTTTTTGGCAATTGGGGTGTTTCTAATTATTTACGGCAGTATCAATTACAATAGCTTTGATAAATTTATTAAGGAAAAATACTTTATCGCTGATGAAGATGAATTAGGCCCCAATGCGATGCAGGCAAAATATGGTGACTCAGCACGTACGAAGCATTTGCTGGAGAGAGTCTATTGGCCAATTGTTGTGATGATCTACTTAGGCTGGTCGTTTTTGAGCGGGGCATGGGGTATGAGCTGGATGATTTTTGTGATGGCTGGCATTTTCTACAGTGTTTTGGAGGCCATTTTTGTAAAAAAGTAGTATAAGATTTATACGTTGAAAGACGTTTTAGGCATGATTAAGATGCTTAGAACGTCTTTTTTATCTGTTTTATCAGTCAAAATCCTTTGGAAAATTTCTTATTAAATCCTCATCGGTTAATGATTGACAAAAATCCAGAATAAACTTAAACTTAAAACGAACATATGTTTGCTTTTTGAGGAGGTGGTTTTGATGAATGTGTACGAAGGGGAGCCTGTCAGAGATGTTTTCTGTATGGACTCGAAAAGCTTTTATGCCAGTGTGGAGTGTATTGAGCATGACTTAGATCCGTTGAATGATCTGCTAGTTGTAATGAGTGGGGATCGCGAGAATGAGGGGTTGGTTTTAGCAGCAAGCCCGATGGCGAAAAAAGTTTTAGGCATCAGTAATGTTAGTCGGGGATTTGAAATTCCTAATCATCCCAAACTTCACATTGTACCGCCGCGGATGACACTCTATATTCAATATCACATGCGTATCCAAGAGATTTTTCGTTCGTATATGGCAGAAGAAGACATTCATACCTACAGCATTGATGAACAATTTGGGGATTTGACCCATAGCTGGAAATTATTTGGCAAAAGTTCGGCGGAAGTCGGAAAGATGATTCAAAATGAAATTATTAAAAAAGTTGGTATTTATACTTCGTTAGGAATGGGAGACAATCCTTTATTAGCAAAAATCGCGATGGATAATGAGGCCAAGCTTACTAAAGAACGGTTTGCTCAATGGCATTATCAAGATGTGCCTGAGAAAATTTGGCCGCTTCGCTTAAGCGAATTTTGCGGAATCGGCAATCGGATGGAGCGTCGCTACCAAATGATGGGTATGTATACCATGGGTGATTTGGCTCATACCGACCCTTTTGTCTTGAAAAATCATTTTGGTGTGATGGGGATGCAGCATTATATGCATGCTTGGGGGATTGATCGTTCTGTTCTCTCCCAAAAGGATTTGTATCCTACTAAGGAAAAATCGATTGGCAACTCACAAGTTTTACCAAAAAATTATGCTCATAAAGGTGATATTCTAACTGTTATCGCTGAAATCTGCGAACAGGTCGCACAACGTTTACGAAAGAACGATGTATTAGGCGGTACACTGCATCTAGGAATTGCCTATGCGTATTTTGGCAGCGGAAAACGCGGAGGGTTTCATCATCAATTGAAAATTCCACCGACCTATCAAGCGCGCGAACTAACAAAAGTAGCTTTTGCGTTGTTTGAAAAATACTGGGATCATTCTGAAGTCCGTAATATTTCTATCACAGTTTCCTCTTTGCGACCAGCAGGGAATCTACAGTTAAATTTGTTCGAAGATCCGCAGCAAACGATCAAAGAAGAAAAAATTGATGAAGTTATCGCTCAAATACGCAGTCGTTATAAATTCAGCTCGATTGTGCGGGCACATTCGTTAAATGAAGGAGCTACAGCAATCAAACGAGCCGCTATCTATAGTACACTTATTAGAGACTAGGATATTCAATATATCCATATTCCTTTATATAATAGACAGTCTTGTTATTACCGTCTATCTTATGAGAGAATTGGGTAAAAGGAGGCTTTCTATGAGAGTACAAGAAGTTATATTACCTAATGAAGGGAGAAGATATCTAGTCCTTGATGATCAAGGAAAACCAGTACCACCAGTTTTAAAGTATATAAAATATCTTGATAACATACAAAAGAGTCCAAATACACAGCGTACCTATTGCTTTGCATTGAGAGACTATTTTGTTTTTTTGTCTTTGACGGAAACAAATTATGAAAGTGCCAATATCAAGACAATAGCAAACTTTCTTTCCTGGTTAGTGAACCCCACTTTAATTGAAAAAGTTCAACACCTCATACCACCCACCTTAAGAAGTGAAAAAACGATCAACTTAAAAGTTACAGCAGTACTTTCCTTCTACAAATTTCTTTACCAATTCGAGTATATTGAACAGGATGTGGCTACTAGAGCCTATGTAGATGTAAAAGGTATCAAGCAATATAAAGGATTTTTACATCACATTACAAGAAGCAAAAGTGTGTCAGAAAGCATCTTAAAGCTAAAGGAACCCAAGAAACGAGTTGAGACAATTCCAGACACTACTTTACAAGCAGCGTTAAGTGCAACGACAAATGTAAGAGATTTCTTTTTACTGCAGTTACTCTTCGAAACCGGGTTACGAATTGGCGAAACTCTGTCTTTGCATAAAGAAGATGTTCTATTTGATCTTAAAAGTGGACACCGAATTCGATTAGCTTACCGGAGTGAGCAGCCTAGAGAATTCCGACAGAAAACAGGCTTACGCGAGGTTCACATTTCAGCAAATTTAATTGATTTATTCGATGATTATATGTATAGCATTGCGGATTTCGATCAATGTGACTCCCTATTTGTAAAAATTAAAGGAAAGTCCCAAGGACTTCCGATGAACTATCAAGATGTCATTTCTACATTTAGACGCATTGAAGAAAAAATTGATTACCACTTACATCCACATTTGTACCGGCATACTCACGCTACAAAATATTATGAACAGACAAAAGATATCAAGATTGTCCAGGAGCGACTTGGCCATAAACAAATACAGACCACAATGAACCTTTATTTGCATCCGTCAGACAAAGAAATACGTAATCAATGGGAAAAAGCGAGTTCAGCTTTTAGACTGGAGGAATAATGGAAGCACATTTTACTGCGACTTATCCTTTACATGAATATGAGGAAAAATTGCGAGCAATACTCAGCTCATATACTCGAAAAGAAATTTTGGCCGATGGTTCTGTTCAAGAGACACTTATAGAAGATGATTATCTATTAGTGAATGACGTTTGGGATTTTAATTTTTTTGTTAATCTTCCCCAATTTCGGGAACGTCTGCTAGAATACAGAGAAAATCCTGCCAATCACATATTTATCATAACTTTCAACTCTGTTAATCCTATCTTGAATTTAGAGTTGAAATGTCTCTATAAATTGAAACTGTTCAACGGTGAGTGGACTGCTTATTCTAGTTTTCAAAAACATACACATCGTTATCGGGTGATTAATTTTATGGAATTATGTTATCCGGAGTGTAGTTCGTTAAAGGAATTAAATATTGATGAAGCAGAGGAAAAATATATCTCTTGGTTACGTGAAACGGGAATAGAGGTGATAGAGGAAAGAAAGTACAGGACTGGTCGACCAGTGAGTATCGCGAAGGTTAGAACAGCTGCTTTTCTAAGATCCGCTTACAATTCGATCATGCATTATTTGGATGATCGCCCGTTATGGACAAGGGACGTTTGGCGCTTAAAAGATTTTCAAGATGTTTTTGATTTTGAATATCACAAATCTAGTCCCCAAGGATTCATCCGCTTTGACAGCATCAAAAATAATACATTAAAACAAATATTGAAGGAATATATAAAAGATCGACTTTTAGGCAAAAGGCAAATGAGCTGGCATAGTGCGCAAGACTACGCTAGAACACTCAGTCGTTTTTTTAACGTTGTTTCACCGATAGGCACTGAAAAGAAACCTATTCGAAATCTAGAAAGAAAAGATATATTAAATTTTATTGAGTGGATACGTTGTTACTTTGCAGAAAAAAAGAGGAACGGTGTGGAGAATCACTTAAATGGTTGTATGGGAAAGATTCAGAAATTCTTAGAAGAATTACAGTTGCTTGAGCATAGTGAAGCACCTAAAAAATCTATTCGGCAACTAATTAATCCCGAAGATTTCCCTAAATATACTCAGCATCGAAGTGTTAACAGTATTCCTGATAGCGTTTTGGATCAGCTTTTTAGAAACTTGAATTATTTACATCCCGAGGTAATTCCGATTGTTTGGATAATGTTCAAAACTGGACTGAGAATATCAGATGTTCTCTCCTTAACTAATAAGTGTCTAATAACTGTAAATGATAGTCCCTACTTACAATTGAACATTTCAAAAACAAAAGTTCATAACCACAGGATTCCAATTGATACTCACTTAGCTGAAATCATCACCTTCTTAATAAAGAAATGTGAGTTAGAAACGAATCTGGATAATAATCCTAAGCAGTACTTATTTGTACGTTTATCTGGTGCTAGAAGAGGGCGTCCTTTTATTCAAGGCTTTGTAAGTGAGGAGTTAAATGCTTTAGCAATCACTCAAAACATTGTTGGGGAAGACGGTAAGATTTATCGTTTCCGAATGCATGAATTTCGTCATACCTACGCAGTTAAATTACTGAATAACGGAGCTGACATTTTAACAGTTCAAGAACTGCTAGCTCATGCTTCACCAGAAATGACAATGGTGTATGCAAAGTATTCAGATGATAATAAGAGAAAAGAATTTGAAAAGGTTTTAGCAAGCGGAACGTTTGAATTTAGTCAAAATGGATTACTTCAAAAAATCGAACCAGATCAATTGAATAAAGAAAATTTAGATTCTCTTTGGCAAAATCACAAACTGAACGCGATTGACAATCCCTACGGGACCTGTATGGCTCGTTTAAATGGTAAATGTCCATTTACTAACGAACCACCTTGTTTAAGTTGTAATAACGGTAATCCTTGTAAGGATTTAGCTATTGGTCTATCTGATTTAGATAGTGAAAAGTATCAGTTGCATATAAAAACTATGACAAGAACGATTGAATTATTAAAGAAAAACGGACGAATGGATATGCTTGAAAAAAATGAGCATCTTCTGAAGAAATACACTGACATCGAGAACAAAATCACACAAGGCAGCGTAATCTATGGAAGGCCACAACGGACGGATAGAGGGGAATAGTATGACATTTGATCGAAAAAAGCATCTTAAAAAGTTGCACAAGCACAGACGCAAGGAAACTATTGAGAAAGTTGAACAGGCGATTCAATACCTCAAAACTACCAAGCAGCCAATTAATTTTTCAAGGGTAGCAAAGCAATCAAATGTTGGAAAATCTACCCTATATTCAATCCCAGAAGTTAAAGAAAGAATCGTTATCTTTCGGGAAAAATCTTTTGGAAAAAACTACACGCAACAAATAAAAAAAGAGCAAAATAAGGACGTTATTCATTCTCTAAAACGTAAAATCCACTCGCTTGAAATGGAGAATAAAGAGCTTAAAAATCAAATCAAATATATTTATGGACAGGTATTTGATAGTGAAGATCAAAACTAAATGAAGAATTGGTCCGGTAATACTCAATTGAGTATTACCGGACCAATCTTTTTTTATCTAAATCCATTCCAATATAACGGTATATTCGTAACTGTTTGTTTTCTTCTACTGTTAGAAGTTCAAAATGAAAGATATGATCCTTACTATCAACTGTCATGTAACTAGGGATTCTAAACCGAGTGATATTCCTTTTATTCATCAAATAGAGCAATTCATCTTGTAATGCGAAAAAAGGGACTTCCGTTAGAACGAAATTCATAAAATCCTTGGTTAATTTTTCTGAGTTTTCGGTGTGATAGTCGAATTCAGCTCCTTCCACATTTAACGTCATGAGAGATCACTCCATTTAGGAGAAGAGAGTAAACGAATATGGTTTATTGAATTGTTCTTAATAACCTGGAGTCCGCTAGTAGGGTGAGAGACAAAGATATCAGTATCTCTAAATCCTTCGATTACCCCAACAATATCTGCGTAAGCGAACCCTTCAGGGTTCAACTCATTTATCTGAATTTCAACAAAAGTCCTGCTGGTGTAGGATTCTTCTAGAACTTCTGCAATCGCTACTTCGTTCATGGTTGGTTTTCTGAACCACACAGTCGTTCGTTCCTTTTTTTTCGCTTCCATTTCGGCTGTATGTTCACTCAAGTAAAAGCCCATCCATTTCGCCATCCTACGGTCGTCATAATCACGAATAAGTGGATCAGAATGATAAGACATAAATGGTTCTCCCATGTTTCCATCACCTCCGATAAGTACTATCAGAAACAGCGGTGCTTAAGAAGTTCTCAACTAGTTTCTGAATATCATTCTGTCTAAAGAATGGAATTTCTAAATAGCGGATATTGTTTTCCTCACACCATTGACGTTTTATCTCCATATTTCTGAGGATATTTTGGAAACGTTTGGTGCTGGCACTTCGTTGGAAGTAGTGATGCGTACCATGGTATTCGATAATGTGCCATTGTTCAGATAGTTGAAAGGCAACGTCTACTCTTAGCAGCCTATTTTCAATGGTTGTAAGTCCCTTGAAGTTTCTTTCCCGATAATACTTAATTCCATGATCGTCCAACAATTGTGTAATGAATTGAATTTGCCAACTCGGCTGGCTTTGAATTAAGGGGAAAGGTTTATACAGCAAATTTGCCTTTGGGTGATAAGAAAGGCGCGCAATGAATACCTTTTTCTTTCTTCCATTGACAGTGATCAACGCCTTGGTATGGAGCCGGATTCTGTCTAAGTCTTGAAAAGGTAAATACCAATCATAAAGTTTCGGCTGAATTTGGCCATAACTCATAAATGAGGCAGAGACAACATTGAAATTCTCCTTGATAAAAATCAAATCATTCATCGTATTTTTCCGCTTTCTATAGTTTTAGACCTATTACAAACCATCCAAACCACCAGCGCCACCGGCATGGCCCCCCACAAGATTCGCTCGGCTCAAGCTGCGAGCGTGTTCTAGAGTAGAGCTGGCACGAACGATTGAAACAAAGCCATACTTTTCTCTTATTTGATCCATAATTTGATCCAATTTTTCGTTTTTGATTTGTTCTTCAGGTTCTTCAAATAGATTTAGCTGGCTGCCGGCATGATAAGTCAGCCCTGAATAAGAAACGCCAATATTTCTCACTAAGCTACCATCATAGAATTTATTAAATAAATGCAATAAGTAGCTGGCTAACTCATCTGTATTATCAGTAGGAGTAATTTTTGTTTGTCGGCTGAAGCCTTTCCCTGGTTCATCTTTCGAATAACCAATGGATAGATTGACCGTTCTGGCTTTCGCTTGCTTACGTCGTAAACGAATAGCAACTTGTTCGGCCATTTCTCGAATCACTAAAGGCATTTCTTCTCCCTTGTAATCTCTAGGGAGTATTTGGCTATTTCCAAGGTTTTCTGATTTAGGAACATAGCGTTCTTGAATTTTTGTTCGGTCAATGCCGTTGGCATGATGATACAATTGTAAACCAATGACACCAAATTTTTCTTTTAAGCGGTAGGGTTGAGCGTTCGCTAAGTCGCGAACCGTAGTTATTCCCATATTATAAAGATTTTGTTTCATCCGGTGACCGATACCCCAAAAATCGCTAATCTCAGGCATCGCCCACACCTTGGTTTCAACATCTGAGTAATTCCAAGAAGCGCGCATATTTACTGTGTTTTTTGCTTCATTGTCTAGGGCCAGTTTCGCAAGTAATGGGTTACTGTTTGACATACCAACTGTGGAATAAATCCCCGTTTCTCTCAAAATATCTTTTTGAATCATTTGACTGACGATATTAAGTTTTTCTTTTCTAGTCAGGCTTTTATCTGGAACAAAGTAATTCAAACTGTGAGTTAAGTCAACTACCCCTTCGTCAATCGAATACCACATGATATCTTCATCCGCAGCGTATTTACGGATAACATTTTGAATTTTCAAATTTTCAGCTATGTAATAACGCATTCTTGGTGGAGCCACGATTAATTTCTGCATCATTGGATTTTCTTCTACCGTAGGTAGCTCCCAAAATCGGGTAACATTACTAATCCCAAATGCTTTTTTAGCCATTGGACTACTGGCCAAAATCAGCCCAGAAGTGTTGTCTGCTTGACTCATAACGACCAGCAGGTCTTTTAAAGGGTGACGTCCTCTAGCCACTAACTCGCAGCTTGCATAAAAGGATTTCATATCGATAAATGCAAAATCACCCGTAGGTTCCAAATCATAGTTAAAGTTCATCCTAATCACCTTATCTACATGAATAATCCCGAAAGAACATACGTTCGTTACAATAGTACTCTGATTTACCAAATGAAGTCAAGGAAACTCTTTCGTTTCATGACAAAAAAGATGTCAGCAGCTGCAAATTTGAGCCTTTGACATCTTTTAAAATCACAACTATTTTTTCAGCGCTAAAATGTTTCTTTTTATCAGGTCTCTGGTTTTCCTAAATTCCTGCAAAATTTCTTCCTCAGTACCGGTTGCTTTCGCAGGGTCCTGCAGGTTCCAGTGAAAATGTTCTTTCCCTTTAGGGATTACAGGACACTTGTCTTTTGCATCTCCACAAAGGGTAATGATTAGATCAGCTTCGTTAAAGTAACCCATATCAAGTAAATCAGAAGTTTGTTTGGAAATATCTATGTCATCCTCAGCCATTACTTGTACTGCTTTAGGGTTTAGGCCATGAGTTTCAATCCCAGCACTTCTAATTTCAAACTGATCTTCAGGCAATAACCCATGAGCATAGCCTTCGGCTATCTGACTGCGACAAGAGTTGCCCGTACAAAGAAAATAAATCTTTTTCACGCATTTTCACCTCCAAGATGTGTTGTTTGTTCAGTTTCTTCAGGAAACCAATGTTTTGTATGATTGGCTATCTTTACTAGCAAAAGCATAACCGGTACTTCTACTAAAACACCAACTACCGTGGCTAGAGTCGCTCCCGACTGGAGCCCGAATAATGAAATAGCTACCGCAACTGCTAATTCAAAGAAATTACTCGCACCAATCATCCCTGCAGGCGAAGCAATAGAATGGGGGAGTTTCCATAGCCTTGACCAACTATAAGCAATTGAAAAAATAAGTAAGGTTTGAATGGTCAAAGGAATCGCAATTAACAAGATGTGCAGTGGATTCGCTAATATTTTTTGTCCTTGAAAAGAAAAAATGATGATTAACGTCAGTAGCAAGCCTATAATCGTAACCGAATCAAATTTCTTTAAGAAGACTGCTTCAAAGTAAACTAAGCCTTTGCTTTTAATGATTAAAGATCGAGTAATGAAACCTAAAAATAAGGGAACCACTACAAAAAGCACGGTTGACAAGAGCAAAGTCGCCATAGGAACGACGACATTATCGACTCCCAATAAAAAAGCAACAATCGGCGCAAATAAGAGTAGGATGATTAGATCATTAACAGCCACTTGAACCAAAGTATAAGCTGCATCACCTTTGGTAAGGTGGCTCCAAACAAAAACCATTGCCGTGCAAGGTGCTGCACCTAATATAACCGCTCCAGCTATGTACTCTTTTGCCAGATCCAGTGTTATCCAGCTTTTAAATACCACATAAAAGAAAAAGGAAGCAATGGCATACATCGTGAAGGGCTTAATCAGCCAATTGGTCACGCAAGTGACAATCAAGCCTTTTGGCTTTTTCGAGACATTAACAATACTGCTAAAATCGATTTTCAGCATCATGGGAAAGATCATTAACCAAATCAAAATAGCAGTCGGAATTGAAACATTATAGTATTCAAACTGACTTAAAGTATTGGGAATCGAAGGTAAAAATTTCCCAATTAGAATACCTAGTACCATACAAATAATTACCCATAGGGTCAGATATTTTTCAAAGATTCCTAATCCTTGCTTGTCAACATTTTTCATTAGAATCCTCCATTTGATAGCAACCGATACATAGACAAATATCTATGTATCGGTTAAAAAATTATACCCCAACAGGGCTGAAATCTGGTTGCCATTCTTCCACAACAAACTTACCATTTGAAAGCTCCGCAACTTTGTCGATCCACTCTAATTCATTAAATGAGCGAGCTTTCAACACCTTATTTTGAGTATCCGCAGCATACATGCTTTGGTTAACCAACCACCAGGTGTGTGCGATATTTGCACGGTCTAAATCCTCATCTAAACGCATAGATTCATAAACCGGTGTTGTTTCAGGTAAAGTAACCATCAAGACTTCCGTGTCATCGGGGTTCTGAAGCCGTGGCAAAAGTTTTTGAATAGAAGCAGGCACTTCGCCCGAACTTCTTTCTACTTCCTTCGCATAGCTTTGCGTTGAATCCAATAGCAAAAGAGTGTGTCCGGTTGGTGCAGTGTCAATTACTACAATTTCATCTTCAGACTTGTCAACGATCTCAGCAAATGCGCGAAAAACAGCGATTTCCTGCGTACATGGCGAGCGTAAATCTTCTTCAACATAAGCCACATCATCATCGTTCATCGTCGCTCTGGCTTTTGATAACACCTCTTCTTTATAGTCGGCAAGTTCTTTTTCTTCATCAATATGACTAATAGAAATCGGCAAATCTTTCGAAATAAATAGGTTTAAGTGATCCGCCGGATCAGTTGTTGCTAAGTGGACCTTTTTGCCTGTTTGAGCCAATTTTTTTGCAATTTTGATTGCCACAGTCGTTTTACCAACGCCGCCTTTGCCCATCGTAAAGATAATCTTCTTATTAGAATGGATAAATTCCTCAACGATTTTATCTAAGTTTGGAAAATCCGCCGCGTCTTTTTCTTGCGATTCCAGTTCAGGCTGTTGATCACTCAACAAAATTTGGAGCTTATCAATTCCTGTTACGTTGTAGGGCCTAAGTGGGATATAAAAAGTTTCAAAGTCTTTTAGTGGTGCCGGCATATTCTCTAAATCTTGGGATTGTTCTTGGTAAATGAGTTGAGAAATTTTATCATCATGAACTTCCAATAATCCATTTACTACCAGCTTCTGATTTTGAATCCCTAATTTTCTTAATTCTTCTGACGCACGTTCGGCTTCAATTAATGGTGCTTTTTGCGGGCGAGTCACTAAGATCAAGGTTGTTTGTTCAGCATCCGTTAAGGTCTCTACAGCTTTTTCATACATCTCTTTTTTGTCGCTTAATCCGGATAATTGACCTAAGCAGGATACGCCTGTCGTATTTTCATCCAAGTAATTATTCCAAGCAGATGGCAACTGTAACATCCGCAATGTATGCCCCGTTGGAGCCGTGTCAAAAATCACGTAATCGAACTGATCAGCAACTTCTGGATCAGTTAGGAAATTAGCAAACTCATTAAAAGCAGCAATCTCTACGGTACAAGAGCCGGATAACTGTTCTTCCATGTTTACTAATGCACTGTCTGGAAGAATTCCACGATAAGGACCAACAATACTTTCTTTGTATTCTGCCGCTGCAGTAATTGGATCGAAGTTGGCTACTTGCAAGTTTTCAATTCCCTCGATAGGAGTGGGTTTGTTGGTTAAGGTTGTTTGAAAAACATCTTGTAAATTTGAAGCTGGGTCTGTGCTTACTAACATTACTTTATTCCCATCTTTAGCTAAAGATGTAGCTGTTGCACAGGCGGTAGTTGTTTTCCCAACGCCACCTTTTCCAGTAAAGAAAAGGTATTTGGTTAATTCCATAATTCCGGGAAGATATTGAATCATTTTGTTTCCTCCTTTTTTTAAAGTAAGCGTAGGAAAAGGCTGTTTAACAACAACCTTCGCCCCCGCAACATCCGCCAGAATTGTTAGCAGCTTGTGTAACAAATTGTACTTCAGCATACTTACCGAACTCTTCCAGTGTAGGATAAGCGCCTTCTTTTACAACTTCACCGTCCAGTAGTGTGACTGGTAAAATATCATTGCCTTTTTCCTGGAGCAATTTCAAAATGGTTGGGTGATTAACAAACGCATCAGGATCACTAGTCAAATTATGGCGAGAAGCTTCAATTGCTTCTAGTCCCTCAAATGTTTCGAATACTGAGGTAACCATCAGTAATTCTTCATCAACAGATGGTCCGCAAACGCCGGTTGAACAACACATTGCTGGTTCAAATAGTTCTAATTTCTTCATTTTTCTTTTCTCCTTTACAGCTACAGTTTTTATTGTGGCAAATGCAATTCTCTTCAGCAGAAAATAAGTGCATCATTGAACCCATAAATTGATCAACGAAGGTTTCAGTTAATTGATAATGGTGCCATTGTCCTTCTTTCGTTACTGTTACCACGCCTGACCTTTCCAAGACTTTCATATGATGAGATAAAGTGGGTTGGGTAAACTCAAAGTGATCCAAAATATCGCAGGCGCACAGACTGCCACAAGATAGCAGGTCAATAATCTTTAGCCGCTTAGGATCAGCAAGAGCCTTCAACATGACAGACAGTTCATCGTAGTTCATTTTCTTGTCCTCCTTATATAGAAGCTCATCTATGTATATAATATAGACCATCATCTATATAGAGTCAATCGTTTCTGTCCTTTTTTGTAAAATAGATATGTTCAGTCTATAATCCCCCCCAGCTTTATCGCCTTTTATCAAATTTAGTATTGATAAGAGCTGGTTTGGTTGGCGGTCATGCCGGTGGAATGGAAGGAATGGATTAGGGATGATTTATGATGATGAAAGTGCCGAAAGGTTATTTATGGAGGCAAAGCAGGTTTATCAGGATCGCGGAATGATAAAATGGATCGGTTTTTATCTTTCTGATCATACCGCCGTACTGAATAAAGAGTCGAAAGAACGAAACCACATCAATAGTGAAAAAGAACCAATGTCTTTAGAAGAAATCGGGGAAGTTTTGCAGCAGGCATATTTGCAAAATAAACGAATCGCTATCCAGCTGGAGGCTCTAGATGATGAAGGAAACTATTTAGATGATTTGGTAGGTAGGCTTATTGGACAAAGAGAAGAACAAATTTATTTAAATGAAGAGGAACGAGGCGCAATTCATTTGACGATTGAGCAAATTCATCATGTTGAGATTTTAGGTCCGAAAAAAATTCTTAATCAGAAGATTACAAAGTAAGAAGTAAAGCCATGACGAGAAATCGTCATGGCTTTTTCGGAAAATAGTTAGAATAATTTGATTTCGTTTAACGGCCAGAAACGTACAACCACTTTTCCTTGGATCAAGGATTTGTCAACGAAGCCGAAAATTCGGCTGTCTTTAGAAATCAAGCGATTGTCTCCTAAAACGAAATACTGATTCTTTGGAACAGTTACTTCAAAATCGTTGGTAAAACTGTCAGCATTAGCTGCTTGTTCCTGAAACGCAGTATTATAGGAATATTCCTCATTAAGCTTGTCCTTTTTGAACTTTTCCTTAAATTCATCAAGATACGGTTCGGCGTATTCTTTACCGTTGATTGTAAGTACATTGTTTTTCATCTGCACATGATCTCCAGGTAAGCCGATGATTCGCTTTACTACATACATATTTTGATTGTCTGGTTCCTTCGTAGTGATGATATCCTGTCGATCTAGATTAGATATTTTTGATGTGACTAGACGCTGCTTGTCGTGAAGCGTTGGGTCCATCGAATGTCCTTCAACCTTTACCGGAGAGAAAACAAACATCCTGGCTAAAAATATCAATGCTATGATAATGACTACAGGAAGCCATTCCTTGATTATTTTATTCAATAGATTCACCTCATTGCTAAATTTTATCATTCTTCAAAACAAAAAGCTCTTATTTGCTTCTAATATAAGAAAAAGGCGATTGAGGGTAGAGATTTTTGTATGAATATGGGAAACTGTAATCATGCTGAATGAGGAAAGAGGTAGCTGTAAATTTTAAGCATTAGAAGAATGATCTATGGTGTAATTCCATTACTTTAAAATGAACAAGGATGTCAGTTCTGCTTTTTGCAGCGTCTAAGAATGCAAAAGAAAAATGCGCTTCTGAGGATGAACACAAATGAGAGGTTTAGCAGAATGATATACGGCGAGAAACTGAAATTAATTTTTGATAAAAAATTAATACTTTAAATTGAACAAGGAGCAAGACAATGAAAAAGAATTATCCTGCACCACCGATTTTACCGAAAAATTTCTCTGAGGATTTTTACTTGGAAGATGAAGCAACCATTGAGGATGTCCATGGCACGGATTTTGATTATAGTTATTTAACCTGTGAAAATTTAGTGTTACGTCGTTCGATTTTAGAGAAAATCACGATGCAGCGGACTAAATTATATCGATTTGAAGCGAGTAATGTAATTTTTAAGAATTGTGATTTCTCAAATCTGGAATGGATCGGTGGCAGCTTTCATCAGGTTATTTTTGAAAGCTGTAAATTGACTGGTTGTAATTTCGCAGAGAGTTATTTAAGGGATTGTCAGTTCAAGGATTGTGTGATTAACTTCGGCTCATATAGTGCGACGAATTTAAAAAATGTCGCCTTTGAAAATTGTCAAATGACGGACAGCGAATTCTTTGAAGTGACTTGGAAGCATTTATTCTTGTCCAATAATGAATTGGATAATAGCAACTGGATGCGGACAAAACTATCTGGCTTGGATCTTACTACGAATCAATTTAACAAGATAGCTTTCTCGATGGAGCATCTGAAAGGATTGAAAGTGAATTCTTATCAAGCTATGACCATTGCGGCTGGATTAGGTTTACAAATTGAGGAGGCTTAGATGAAAAGAGAAAAAAAGAATATCCAAAAGATTCCTGTTATTTGTTGGGGAGAACCAAGCGATGAGATAATCTTAGCATTTCACGGCGATCAATCTCATAAGGAAGATACCGTCATTCAATTGTTGGCTGAGATTGCCACACAAAATGGATATCAAGTTTGGAGCTTTGATCTGCCAGAACACGGCGACCGAAAGGGAGTTGACTATGCGTTAAACCCGCAAAATGTTGTAGCCGATGTGAATAAAATTTTGCATGAACTGGAAGAGCAAACAAAAACATTTTCGTTATTTGGCTGCAGTATAGGGGCCTATTTTGGTATGTTAGCGTGTCAAAATAAACCGATCGAACACAGTCTCTTCCTATCACCAATCGTTGATATGCAGGAATTGATCAAAAATATGCTACTTTGGTCGGGATTAACCAAAGCCGATCTGCAACGGGAAAAGATTATCGAAACGCCGATCAAGACACTGGAATGGGACTACTATAAGTATGTTGTTGAGCATCCGATTAATTGGACAGCTCCAACAAAAATTCTTTATGGCAGCAAAGATAATCTGACCTCAAGAGCAACGATTGAAAAGTTCTCTGAAACACCCAATAGTTCATTAACTGTTTTTAACGAAGGAGAGCATTTCTTCCATACGACAAAGCAGTTGCAGGTTTATCAGGAATGGTTGAAAAAGAGTATTAAAAAGAAGTATCCTAGTTAATTTTAGCTAGGATACTTTTTTTCGATTTGAATATCATAAAAAGAATATTTTTCCTAGTAAATTTTTAGTAAAGGATTTCATAAGCGATTTTAAAGATGACGTAAGGTATGACGATTTTTTTTGCTATTTACGTATAAAAAAAGTAGTATTCTTTGTGAAAGTAAATATAAGTAAACTTGTTAGGTGAGGCTCCTAAACAAATATAAGCTATTGCGCAGAAACGTCGAAAGACGCCAATGTGTAAAACAGGAATTGTCGGATTAAGGCTTTTCATAAAATAGCTAAGAAGGAATTCTTTACGTTGTTTAGTGCTAAAACTCAGACGATGAGATTGATTGTGTGAGACACCAGACTTGTTAGTTTTTTTGCTAACGTTTGGTGTTTTTTTTAGGTTATTTACTGTGGACTCTCTCGTCTCAAACAATTACTTGATGAAGGGAGAGCTATACATGATAAAAAAAAGAAAGATCGATTGGCTATTGTTGCTACCTTATTTGGGAGTTAGTCTAATCGGTCTTTTAATTGTCTTCAGTGCGAGTTCCTATCGCCTGATGGCTGAAGGAGAAAACCCGTTAACATTATTTAGTAAGCAAGCGATTTTTATTGGGCTGAGTTGGTTACTTATTGCGTTCATTTTTCATGTGAAAAGCAATGTTTTGACAAAGGGAATACTAGCAAAAGGATTGCTAGTGATCGGGTTAGTTAGTCTGCTGCTGGCGAAAATAGCGGGCGTCAGCATTAATGGTGCACAGAGATGGGTGTCTATATTAGGAATCCAATTCCAGCCATCGGAAGTGACAAATGTTGCATTAATTCTTTATTTAGCTTACTTTTTCCGAGTGAAACGGACACGACATGAAATGTTGGTTCCTTGTGGCCTTGTCTTACTTAGTGGATTATTGATTTTGCTCCAGCCAAAGGTAACGGGTGCAATTATTATTTGGGGGATCGCATTAATAATCATAACTACTGCGCAATTACCGTATCAGTTGTCGGTGATTCTCTTTCTAACGATTTTTATGGGGATTGTTGTGACAGGCGGCATGATTCTTTTTCTGGGTAGTCATCATCTATTGCCTGAATTGTTCGCTCATACTTATGATCGTATTCGATTAGTCAGAGATCCATTTTTAGATCCTTATGGAAAAGGATTTCAAATGAGCAATTCCTATTATGCTCTTTATAATGGCGGCTTCTTTGGTCGAGGTCTAGGAAATAGTATCACCAAAAAGGGCTACCTACCAGTTGCCGAAACGGATTTTGTGTATTCGATTTTGGTTGAAGAGTTAGGCGTGATTGTTGGGTTATTCGTATTGGCGTTGCTTTTTTTGATTGCGCTTCGTCTATTTGTATTGGCATCGAAAGAAGTCAACCAGCAAGTTAGTTTGATTTATTTCGGTGTGGGAAGTTTGTTATTGTTCCAAACAAGCATCAATATCGCAAGTATTTTAGGTCTGATACCCATGACGGGCGTGCCTCTGCCTTTTATTAGTTATGGCGGAACTAGCTATTTGATTCTTTCTGCAGCTCTTGGTATCTGCTTAAAATTATCTTCGGAGGTCCAAACACATGATGAAACGTTTGAGCAACGAATTTAATTATTCTCTATTTTTACCGCTTTTCTTATTTTATCTAATTAGTATCGGTATTCAATCATTGGCAGCTGAGCTGGATGGTGTCGATGTGAAAAGTGTAATGATGAAACAGATTCTTTTTTGCTTGCTTTCATTAGCGGCAATGGGGATAGTGAGTCGCATTACAACGTCTTGTTTATTGAAATATGCTCCGCTTTTTTATGTTCTTTCATTGGGCTTGATGGCTCTTTTATATTGGTTTCATGACCCCGCTATGTTTGCGGTGACAAATACGAAACGGTGGCTGCGAATCGGAGGCTTTTCTTTTCAGCCTTCAGAATTAATGAAGCTTAGTTTCATTCTTTTTATGGTTCGACTAACATTGATCGACGAAATGAATCAGCCGCAACGAAGCTTGAGAAATGATCTTGGCTATATAGGGAAAATCTTACTATATAGCTTACCGACGTTTTTACTGATGTTTATGCAGCGAGATTTTGGTACAAGTTTGGTCTTTATTGCGATCTTAGGGGCGCTATTTGTTATTTCTGGGGTTCACTGGAAAATTCTTGTTACGATCACTGGCGCAGCTGCAGCTTTAGGAAGTACGTTACTGATTTTAGTATTTAGCGAGTGGGGAAATAAACTGCTTTATTGGCTGCATTTTAAGACGTATCAATTAGACCGGGTTCGAGCGTGGGTCGATCCCTTTCAATATCGCGATTCCATCGCGTATCAACAAGTACAGAGTCTTTATGCGATTGGCTCTGGCGGATTATTTGGACGAGGGGAAGGACAAGCGTCAGTTTATGTTCCTGTTCGGGAATCGGATATGATTTTTACAGTCGTTGGAGAGAGCTTCGGCTTTATTGGAGGAACCTTGGTTATTTTTCTCTATTTCTATTTGTTTTATCAAATCCTTTACGCAGCAATCAAAACGAATAATAAAGCGAACTTATATATTGCCGCCGCTTTTGTTTTTAGTTTACTGTTCCAAATTTTTGAAAATATCGGAGCGGCGATCGGCATACTGCCGTTAACGGGTATCCCATTGCCGATTTTGAGTCAAGGGGGAACATCCTTAATTGTTCTAGGTATCGGTTTTGGGATCATGATGGGATTTAAGAAAAATTGAATGGAGAGACAAACATGAATATGCGAAAAACCTTTTTGCTAAGTAGCGTGAGTGCGTTGCTCATAGTATTTCTTTTTACCATGGCAGTTGTACTGAATGCGCAATGGCTGACTCATTTAGATCAGCTATTCATTCAATATCGATTGCCTGATATTTTGGCAGTAACAACTTTTGTGGGTGTGATTGCTAAATTCGCTACGATTGGTCCAATACTTGTAGTTTTTAGCCTCATTAGTATTTTTTTACTGCGAAGCAATTTTAAAACGTTGACTATTTGGTGTCTTGGAAATCTGATTCTTATAAGTGGAATAGGATACTTGCTGAAACAGCTCATTCAACGATCGCGGCCTGATCAAATACAATATATCTCACGCTCTTCGTATAGTTTTCCTAGTGGGCATTCGCTTTTGGTCATGACGTTCGTGTGTTCCGTATTACTGATTTATTTTTTTATAGAAAAGAAGCCGCCGTTAATAATAAAATCGTTATTAATCTTTTTACTGATAACTATTACAGGCGGCAGAATTTATTTGGGCGTACATTTCTTTAGCGATATTATTGCTGGACTCTTTCTTGGTGGAGGAATTACTTTTGGCACAGCCAGTCTTTTTTACCCTTATTTACGACAAAAGAGTTCAGTGGATCACAAAGCTAAATTTTTACCATGGCAAAAGGTGCTGTTAAGCATCTTGGCAATGTTAGTTGTACTTGCTGCGGGTGTAAGTGTTTTTGCTTTAAAAGTTTACCATGGTTCACAAAAAATGGCGGATTCAATGTATTCTCCGATTGAACGAGAGAAAAAGCAAAAGTCACCAGCAGCTTCCGAACCGATGAGTATTTTAATTTTAGGAATTGCCAACGATGCGAAGAGAAAGACAGATTTTCGAGCGAACACAATCATGTTAGCTACTCTGAACAATCAACTGAATAAAGCAACGCTTGTGAGTATTCCGCGAGATTCCTTTGTTGAAATTGTGGGAGCGGACTATGAGGACAAAATCAATCATGCGCATTCGATTGGAGGACCAGAAATGATGATGGATACGGTAGAAAAATTTTTGGACATTCCGATTCATCATTATGTCTCGGTAAATATGGATGGTCTGCAGATATTAGTAGATGCAGTCGGAGGTGTTACTGTAGATAATGATTTTGCTTTTTCAGCTGAAGGAATTGACTATCCCAAAGGAAAACAACATTTGAACGGTTGGGAAGCCTTGCAGTATTCACGGATGCGATACGAAGACCCAACCGGAGATTATGGTCGTCAAGGAAGGCAACGTGAAGTGATGGAATTATTGATCAATAAGCTGCTTTCGGCGAAAAGTATTTTTAGTTATCAGAAAATTTTAGATGGAATTGGAGAAAACGGAAAGACGGATCTAACCTTTCATCAAATGCAGACTATTTTGACTGGTTATCATTCTTGTCTGACGGAGATTGATAGTCAGCAGGTACAAGGAGAAGGCTTTATCGGTGATGGATTCACAGGTGAAGAGGGTATTTCTTATCAAAAGATTCCAAAAGAAGAATCGGATCGGGTAAAGAAGCTCTTGCATAAGCAATTAGCTTTAGAAGAAAGTAAACAATGATTCATTTTAGTGATTTCAGCTATTTGAATTTTAAATTTATTGATCTAAATTTTCTAATTAAAAAATAATTTGCGCTATAATAGCAACAGGAAGGCGGGAAATTATGCTTAGTCAAATAGGTTTATTACTTGTAGTTGGAGTGTTGGCAGGAATATTAGGGTCAATCTTGGGAATCGGCGGAGGAATTATTTTAACGCCTTTTTTGACGTTAGTGATGGGCTTGGACATTCAGTATGCGATCGCTGCTAGCATTGTCTGTGTGATTGCAACAAGTTCTGGTGCAACGATCGCTTATCTGAAGGATGACATGCTGAATTTACGAGTCGCGATGTTTTTAGAGATTGCGACAACGATCGGAGCCATTGTTGGCGCCTTGCTTTCGGGAGTGGTTCCGACGGGGTTTCTATTTATTTTGTTTGGTGGCTTTTTATTGTTTTCCGTATTGAATATGATTCAAAAATTACGCGGTAAAACAGATAAAACGATCAATAAATCGGCAGGCGATTCGCTGGCTGAAAAGTTAAAGCTGAATGGTTCATACTATGATAAGGTGCTGGATAAACAAATTAATTATCAAGTAGAGAAGGTGCCAGGAGGCTTTGCTATGATGTTTGGAGCTGGAATTGCTTCAGGATTATTGGGTATCGGAAGCGGTGTTTTTAAGGTAACGGCAATGGATACCATCATGAAAATGCCCTTAAAGCCATCAAGTGCCACCAGTAATTTGATGATGGGTGTGACAGCGGCGGCTTCTGCGATGGTTTATTTTTTCAGTGGGGCCATCTTGCCACAAATTGCGGCGCCGTTAGCCTTGGGTGTGTTAGTTGGAGCAACGGTAGGCTCTAGGATTATGACACGACTTAAACCAATTGTGATTCGAATGATTTTTATCCCAATTCTATTGTTTATGGGACTTCAAATGGTTCTGCGAGGATTCGGGGTGATTCTGTAATGGAAAACAAAGAGGAAATGTTGAAAATCGAACGTTCTATCGGTTATATTCTGAGAATTGGAGTAATTGTTTCTGCTACGATTATTCTGATTGGCATGATTTTATTATTCTTTCAACCAGCTACCGGTCAAGTGCCACTGAATAGTTTGACACTGATTATGCATGAATTGGTTCAATTAAACGGAGAAGCGTTTGTTATGTTGGGGCTTTTTTGCTTGATTTTAACACCCGTCTTACGAGTAGTGGTATCAATCTTTGCATTTGCGAAGGAAAAGGATTATTTGTATGTTTTCATTACGATCATTGTGCTGATTGTCTTAGTTATCGGTATGAGTTTTGGTTTAGTTGAAAAATAAATAGTAAAAAATCCGACGAACAATACATGTTGGTCGGATTTTTTTCTAGCTTTTCCGTGATAAAATTTGGCTGGTCAGACGTTCTAATTTTTCTTTTGTGTTGAAATAATTGTCTGGTAGTTTTCGGATATCCTTTAGTGCTTGTTCAGTATACTCGGTTGCCAGCTGCTGTGCGTAGTCTACGCCACCTAATTCTTGAACCAAACGCTGTACCTGCAAGGTATCTTCAACAGTCATCTGCTTTTGTTTTTCTAAGTAAGGACGTAATTGACTGTTATCTTGATTGAGCGCATAAATCAACGGCAGGGAATAAACACCTTGGCGTACATCTTCTAGGACGGGTTTACCTAATGTGGCAGCCTCTGCTTGATAGTCCAATAAATCATCCATAATTTGAAAGGCGATTCCGATGTTATGACCAATCATGCCAGCCTTCTTAGCAAAGCGTTCACTATTGCCGCTTTCAAAGGCACCAACTGAACAGCTTAAGGCAAAAAGTTCTGCTGTTTTTCCTGAAATATTCTCCAAATACTCTTCGACCGTTTGATCAAGTTTGTAACGATCATCCATTTGTCCTAACTCGCCATCGAGAATTTTTTCCATACTGCGAGAGTTCAGCTGCAGACTCTTTAGTGAGGTTGAGTAGTCGGATAATAATTTAAAACAGCAGATAAATAAATAATCTCCAGCGTAAACGGCGGTATCGTTACCAAAGGTGGAACGAATCGTCGGTAATCCGCGGCGTAATTCAGATTCATCCACGATATCGTCATGAATCAGGGTGGCCGTATGGAGCATTTCGATGGAAGCCGCTAAAGAGGTGGCTTTCTTTTCATCTTGTTCTGGACCAAATTGAGCAAACAGCAACTGGTAAGCAGGGCGCAAAAGCTTGCCACCAGCATGGATCATATCCAACACAGCCGATTCGACTTTTTTATTTTTTAATTTCACCACATCCTCCATTAATTGGAGGGTCGTGGTTAACTGCTTAGCAAGATCAGGATAATCTTGCCACATGGGATGAAGTTTCATTTTGGCTATCCTTCTAATCCTTTTTCAGATTTTTTTTCGATTCATAATCTAATTGGAATTTTTGCAATGCACGTACGTGAACTAACAAATAATTACCGGCGATACCAATGACGATACCGGCAAGAATGCCAAGTAGGGACATAACTGGCAAATAAAGCATAACGGTCCAAGATTGCGCGATCCAGCTGGCGACGAAGAGCTGGCCAACGTTATGGAGAAAACCGCCGGCAGCGCTGATTCCGATGATGCTAACACGTTTAGGTCCAAGACTCTTCACTAGAAGCATACCGAAGTAGCTCAACAATGATCCGCTCATGCTATATAAAAAGGTTGAGATGGTTCCGCCTAAAAGGGTTGTTAGAATCAGACGCATCCAAATCAAACGAAAACTGTCTCTTTTGGGCATCGTAAAAATCGCAACGATGGTGATTAAATTGGCGAGTCCTAGTTTTGCCCCAGGCGCGAAGGCGAAGGGGGAAGGAAACATATTTTCAATCAACCCCAAGATGACACCCTGGGCTACTAGGAGTGCTATGTAAATTAATTTTTGTGTTTTATTCATAGTAAAAGCAGCTAATAGATGACACTGCCGGGTTCCCCTCCGTCTGAGGATTTGATTTCAATTAATAATTTGTGAGGCAAACAAACAATCGTTTCACCTGATTGGTCGATCCAGCCGCGACGTACACAGATTTGGTCACCGCAGTTCGCCTCTTTAATCCGAATTCGACCTTCTTTGATTTCAATCAAATTATAGTCGCCATCCTTATCTTCGTAGCGATAAGTGTAGCTCTGTGACTTATCTGAAAGATCAAAGGTCTTGATTTCTTGTCCATCAACAGAAAGAACCGCCTCTTGCATTGGACTGGCAGTGCGATTGAGACTAAAGACCACAACGGGAGCAAAAGAGAGCACGACTAGAATGAGAACGATGATGCCATCCCAAGGCCGCAGCAAACTATTTTTTGCAAAATCCTTCAGCTTCAAATTATACACCTCATTTATCCTCACTTGAGCATTTCATACTAATGTTTGCTTCTTTTTCTTATCATAACATAAAGAAAGTTCTAAAGAGAAAATCAAGCCCTTTAGAACTTTCCTTCACTATTCGTCAAATAAATTTGACTTATTTTTTTCCGTAGATTGATCTTGGTGTTCCATACCACCATTTTCCGACAGTTCGTTGAATCCAAGGAATCACCCAGCGATCAAGACCAAGCGCTCGACCAGATCCGTTCATCAAAGCAAACGCTACGAAGATAAACCAAATGTTTACCCAGAAGAACATGCCAGATAGACAGAAGACTACGGTCAAACCAATCGTTGCAGCACTTGCTAACCATGTGAATAGTCCGAAGATTAAGGCTAATGCAATACCAATCTCAACAAAAGTCATAAATTTTTGCATAAATAATGCGACGTCTCTATTTGGCATCATGAATTCCATGATATTTGAAAACCAGTGAGGCATTTTTTCAAAAACCGGCATTGGATTTTCACCAAAAGCATAACTGAAACCAAAATGTGTCGCAGCAGTAGCAGCCGCGTCAGTCGCGCCGCCAGCCGCTCCAGTTGCTGCGGTCGTTGCTTCAGCTGCGTGTGATCCAGCTGCGGATGCACCCGTTGTTACTTGCTCTTGCAACCAAGGGAAGGGGAAGACAACATTGTCAGTAAACCATGAGCCGCTTCCAAACCAAGAGCTTGGATTCAAATAGCTGCCGTCGCCGACAACTTTTTTTGAGGCTTCGATTAGCCACATAGAGCCATAGAAGACCCGTAATGGAACACTCCACAATACGTTTCCGTAACGAGAAGAATGTCCGCGAGTTACGTTGCGGTCGTTCTTGATGTGGAAAAATTCGTGCATCATGTATTGGAACATGTAGTAGCCTGAACGAATCGTAGAGAAGTACAGCAGATTGACTAAATGTTTAACCACGATCGCTAAGAAGCCTGATAGATGGATTTTATCCATCAAATTAGCAACGCCCCATTTAGAGCCAATTGAAACCATAAATCCTTGATAATTACTCTTAAATTCGTGTTTCGGTGTGTTCTTGATTTTCGCTACAATATTAGCAGCTGCTGTATGTCCAGTTTGTTCAGCAGCTTGAACTATTTGCGGGGTTGGCTTGCCATCGTTGTTTTCTTCGTAATGAACCAAGTCACCGATGATATAGATATCTTTGTCCTCATAACCCTTTGCTTGCATGTATTCATTGGCGTACAAGCGTTGACCGCGGGCAGTTTCCAAACCGAAATCCGCCGCATCGGAGGTTCCCTTGACACCAGCAGTCCAAATCAAAGTGTTTGTTGGAATTTGCGAACCATCTTTTAGGACGATGTAATCAGCAGTTACCTCAGTGATTGGAGCACCTTTCTTCAGTTGAATACCTTTTTTCATCATGAAACGCTCTGCTTTTTCCGCGTCTTTACGGTCTAGCATATTTAGGATAGTAGGAAGGGCTTCAACAACCATCAGAGTAAACTCTTCAGGGCGTAATTTGTGCTCCTTAGCTAAAACATTCTTCCATTCCATTAATTCGCCGATCATTTCGATTCCGGTAAAACCAGAACCACAAACCACAAAAGTGAGCATAGCACGGCGTGTAGCTTCATCGGGCTCCAAGGCAGCTTTTGCTGCGGTATCTTCAATGTGTTTTCTGATCTTAATTGCATCTTCCATCGACCATAAGGTAAAGCCGTGTTCTTTAACACCAGGTGTACCAAAATCATTTGGTTCGCCGCCCATACCGATGATTAATTGATCAAAAGGGTATTTGCCTAATTTGGTTTTGACGATTTTTTTCTCTTTATCGATACCAATAACAGTATCTGTAACTAATGAAACATTTTTCTGACGAGCAAATAACCGCTGTAAATCGTATTGGACTGCGTCTGGTTCTACGCGTCCGCCAGCTACTTCATGTAATTCGGTCATCATTGTATGGTAAGAGTGACGATCGATCAAGGTGATCTCAACATCATCTTTTTTTAGCTTTTTGGCCATGAACTTTGTTGCTGAAACACCTGCATACCCTGCACCCACAACAACAATTTTCTGTTTTGCCATTGATAATCCGCTCCTTCTAAATGATAATGACTGCACAATTATAATAAATTGATAATACCTGAACAATCGACTACATTATACATATAGTTCATTTTTTTGTCTATAAGAACTATTCTAAAGTAATATTAACGGTTTTCTGATAATATGATTAAAAAACAATAGTTATATATAGTATTTGATGTACAAAAACGTAGGGATGTTTTAGAATGATTTTGTTTAAAGAATCACAAAAAAATAAAAAGGTGGAGTTTAATCATGAAAATGAAAAAAATCGTATCTGGATTTGCAGTGGTAGCTTTTTCTACACTAGCGTTAGCTGCTTGTGGCGGAAATGATGATAAAGATACAGCAGCTAGTTCTTCAACAAGCTCTTCTGAGGCAGTTAAACCAGCGGAAAAAGTAGCAGGTGGGGATTTAAAAGATGGTACCTACAAGCTTGAAGAAAAAAATTATGCAAACGGCTACCGTGTTGTTTTTGATATGACCGTTAAGGATGGAAAAATCACGAAATCTAACTACGATTATCTAAATGAAGACGGGAAATCTAAAAAAGATGACGCGGATTACGAAAAGAACATGAAAGAAAAAACAAAAACAGGTCCTAAGGAATACATTCCAGAATTGAACAAATCTTTAGAACAAACACAAAATCCAGATGCAGTTGAAGTAGTAACAGGTGCCACTCATTCAAGTGAAAACTTCAAAAACTATTCTCAACAATTAGTCCAAGCAGCTCAAGCTGGCGATACGAAAACAATTGAAATCGACAATGGCGCTGATCTGAAAGACGGCACTTACAAGTTAGAAGAAAAGAATTACTCAAATGGCTACCGTACAATCTTCAGCATGACTGTAGCTGGCGGAAAAATTACTGAATCTAACTTTGATATGGTAGACAAAAACGGCAAATCTAAAAAAGATGATGCGGACTACGAAAAGAATATGAAAGCTAAAAGCGGTGTTGGTCCAAAAGAATATATCGAACAATTAAACAAAGGTTTAGTTGAAAAAGGTGCTCCTGCAGACGTTGAAGTGGTAACAGGCGCGACACATTCTTCACACGCATTCCAAACATACGCTGCACAATTAGTAAACGCAGCTGAAAAAGGCGACACAACTGCAATTCAAGTTGATAACATCGTCACTAAATAATAATTCCTTTATTTTAGGGAATCTTAGAAGAGCTGGGGTTTCCCCAGCTCTTTTTTGCTAGTTTTGCTTTTGGCAGTTTATATGAATTAAGGACTGGTTAACAGAGGATAGTAAAAAAACAGTTGACCTGTTTAGCAAAATAGTATGCGTGCCGAAAATCTGACTCATTTTTCAAGGGTTTGGAAAAATGATTTCATTCAAATAAGGTAGCTTTCAGTCCAACTTTTCGCAGTTATTCATAAATAATCGATAGCAATCAGGAAATTAGCTGTTTTTAAATAAATCAACATAGAAAATTTGTCTTAAACACGCTATGATAAGGTGACAAAATTTTGAATACAAAGGAAGTAGCGAAGTGAAGAAAAGAATAGTGATCATGACTTTCGGGTTATTGATGGTTCTGCTGACAGCTTGCGGCAGCAACAAACCAAAAATAAATGAAAAGCCATATGAGGATAAGCAATTTTTAATGGGTACATATGTCCAAATGCGTATTTATGATGATGGAAAGGAAGCTGCTCTGAAACCGGCTTTCAAGCGAGTGAAGGAGCTGGCAGATAAGATTACGGTTAATCAAGAGGGGTCAGAGATTGACGCAGTCAATAAAGAGGCTGGGGTAAAGCCAGTCAAAGTGACAGATGACATGTTCTTTCTATTAAAGGAAGCTTATAAATATAGCCAAGATTCAAAAGGCGGATTCGACATGGCGATTGGTCCAATTACATCGATGTGGCGGATTGGTTTCCCCGATGCGCGTAAGCCGGCTCAAAATGAGATTGATCAAGCCTTGAAGCTGGTTAATTATCATGAGGTCGAATTCAACGATGAGAATAAGACTGTCTTTTTGAAAGAAAAAGGTATGAAATTAGACTTAGGGGCAATTGCAAAAGGCTATATCACCGATGAAGTCGTCAAGGTTTTGAAAGAAAACGACGTAACGACAGCGATTATTGATCTTGGAGGCAATGTTTATGTTATGGGTCATAGTCCGCGGGGAAATCAAAAAGAAGATTGGACAGTCGGAATTCAAGATCCGAATCAAGCACGGAATGTTGTATTAGGAAGTGTGCCAGAAAGTAATATGTCACTGGTAACATCTGGGATATATGAACGCTATCTAGAGGCGGATGGGAAAACTTATCATCATTTGTTCAATCCAAAGACTGGCTATCCTTTTGACAACGATATCGCCGGTGTAACTATTGTTTCGAAAAAATCAATCGATGGCGATGGCTTATCTACTGCGGTCTTTTCGATGGGGGTCAAAGAAGGCCTGAAATATGTAGAGGGCTTAAAGGATACAGAAGCGATCTTTGTTACGCGAGACGATAAGGTTTATGTCACAGCTGGATTGAAGGATATTTTTGAATTAAATAAAGAGGCTGGCTATAAAATGGGCAATGATAAGGATCTGAAATAATATGACAAGAAAGATTTTTTTTGATCTAGTAGAAATTCGAACGAAATTGGCAAGCTTCTTTCCTTTTTTAATTGCTGTGCTGTTTACGAATACGTATTTCCATTCGTTTCATTGGGGGAAGACGCTCTTTTTCTTCTTTGGCATGATTGCTTTTGATATGGCGACGACGGCGATTAATAACTATATGGATTTCCGCAAAGCCCATTCAGAAGAGTATAAATATCAAGAAAATATTATCGGAAAAGCTCAACTTTCGGAGCGAACGGTTGTAATGATTATTTTTGGATTGATTGGGTTTTCGGCCATTGTTGGGATCACATTAGCGATTCAAACTGGCTGGCTGTTGCTGGTGATGGGCTGTGCCTGCTGTTTTATCGGAGTCTTTTATACCTTTGGTCCGATCCCATTGTCTCGCATGCCGCTGGGCGAAGTCTTTAGCGGTGTGACGATGGGGCTGGGAATCTTTGCTATCACGGTTTATTTGAACACGTATGATAAGAAGCTTTTTTTCATGGAGCTGGATTTGCAACATTTTGCGATTACTGGGAGTACAACGGCGGCGTTGGCGGTTGTCTGGGCGTCAATTCCATTAATAGCCACAATCGCAAACATTATGTTGGCGAACAATCTTTGTGATCTGGAACAGGATATTGAAAATCATCGCTATACATTACCTTTTTATTTAGGTAAAAAGAATGCGGTGATCTTGTTTAATCTCTTAATGTATGGTTCTTATCTGGCGATCGTGATCGGTCTAATCACAGGTATCTATCAATGGCCGATTCTGATAACGTTCTTGAGTTTGCTAAAGGTTTATCCACAAACCAAAGCGTTTACTAAAGAGCAAATTAAACACAAGACCTTTGCAATGTCGATTAAAAATTTAGTCGCCTTTAATGGCAGCTATGCATTAGGACTATTAGTCACATTGTTTTGGCAGCTTATCTGATAAATCGGATGTCCCGCCCCTATAATTATGAGGCGGGTCTGCTTGTTGAAAAAATAATGAACGAGGGATTATTTATGGATAGTACGAAGAAGGTAAAAGCTACGCAGCAAAAAATGACCAAAGAACATTTCTTTGAACTTGTGCAAATTCGTACAAAGTTTGCCGGAATCTTTCCTTTTGTGATTGCTGTTTTATTTACTAACACGTATTTTCATTCCTTTCATCCGGGAAAAACCCTTTTTTTCTTTTTCGGGATGTTTGCGTTTGACTTGGCAATCACTGCAATCAATAATTATATGGATTTTAAAAAGGCTCATTCGGAGATTTACAAATATGAAGAAAATCTGATTGGACGAGAAAATTTGTCGGAAAAACAGATACAGCGTTTGATTATAGGACTAGTGGGTTTTGCGGCAATTGTTGGATTGATCTTAGTCGTTCAAACTGGCTGGATGCTGTTGCCAATGGGAGCAGCGTGTTTTTTTGTTGGCGTGTTTTATACGTATGGTCCGATCCCGCTTTCGCGCATGCCTTTAGGTGAGATTTTTAGCGGAGTTACTGAAGGGCTGGGAATTTTTGCTATTACGATTTATCTAAATACCTATGATCAACGCCTTTTTTACATGGAACTGGATTTCAATCATTTTGCGATCACTGGTAATACTATGGCGGTACTGGCAGTGATTTGGGCAGCATTCCCACTAATCTTGACAATCGCCAATATCATGCTGGCAAATAATATCAGTGATCTAGCGCAGGATATCGAAAATCATCGGTATACATTGCCCTTTTATATTGGGCGAGAGTGGGGTGTGAGGCTGTTCAATATTTTGATGTACAGCTGCTACGGAGCAATCCTTGTTGGTTTGATCATTGGTATTTATCAATGGCCGATTCTGCTGACATTTATCAGTCTGTTTAAAGTAGTACCACAAACTCAAATTTTTACTAAGGAACAAATCAAGCACAAAACATTTCCGATGGCGGTGGAAAATCTGATCGTATTTAATAGCTGTTACGCGTTGGGACTATTAGTAACGATGATTTTACAATTTATATAATAGAAGAAAAAAACGGTGATCCGAAATCACCGGTTTATTTTTATCCTAATTGAATCAGAAAAACGATTAAACTAATCAGACCTAACCATGTCACGATTGCAAAAAGTAGCTTATCTCGTTTAGTGGTAAAAACTGGTCGATGATAGGTATGGCTGTTCCACAGCCAAAAGACCATGCCTAATGCGTAAATGCCAATACAGTAAAGCAGGTTTAGCGCTCCTGAGGAATACAGCATATAAATTCCGTAAATGATCCCGCCAATGGCTAGAAATTGCTGCCCTTTATGTTTTTTTCCTTTGGCAATTTGCCATAAGAAAGCAGCAGATAAGACGTAAGGGACGAGTACCATCGTTGTGGCTGTATCTGTCACAGCCTGGAAGGCATCCATTGCCCAACGAGAGATCATGAAGACGATCTGCATGATAACACCATTTAATACTAAGGCGTTAACTGGCGCATTTTGTTTGTTGGCTTTTCCAAGGAAAGCTGGGAACATTTTGTCCTGTGCTGCATCAAAGGAAATCTCTGCAGCCAAAATTGTCCAAGAAATCCATGCGCCTAAAACGGAAATAATGACACCAATATCAATCATACTAGCTGCCCAAGCACCAGAAGAGGCTCGAAGGACACCGCTTAAAGAGGGACTTGGAAGATTAGCCAATTGCTCCTGCGGTAATGATCCAAAACTTAGCATTACGATTAATACGTAGATTGCTAAGGTTGTTGCATACCCAATCAAGGTTGCTCGCCCGACATCCCGTGCACGTTTTGCTCGCCCAGATAATACTACCGCGCCTTCGATCCCAACGAAAACCCACATAGTTTGCAGCATCGCATGTCGAACTTGAGTAGGGACAGAGCCTAATTGTTTACCGTTCAACATCATATTTTTAGCGAAGACATCGATTGAAAAGGTTTGATACTTAAAATGAACGAACAAAAGAAAAATCGCCATTAAAATCGGAATGACTTTTGCACTGGTAGCGATCGTATTCAAAATGCTGGCAGTCCGAATTCCGCGAGCGACTAAAAAGATTACACCCCAAATCATGAAGGTTCCTAAAAGCAATCCGATTTGTCCACCAGAGCCGCCGATGGAGGGGATGAATTTGCTTAACGCATCTAAAAATAAAATGACAAAGGAAACATTTCCGATAATATTGCTTAGCCAATAGCCCCAAGCGGAGTTAAAGCCAATATAATCGCCAAATCCGTCTTTGGCGTAATAGTAGATTCCGCCGATAATTTCAGGCTCTTCCTTTGAAAGGGTCTGAAAAACCTTAGCGATGAAGAAAACACCGACACCGGTAATCAGCCATGCAAGCAAAGATGCAACAACGCCAGCGGATTGTGAAATACTGCTAGGTAGATTGAAGACGCCGCCGCCAAGCATTGAACCGATAACGATCATACTTAAGCCCAATAAACTTAATTCTTTCGTATGCTTATCAGGTGGTTGATTCTGTTCCATAAATTTACCTCTATTTTAGATTCATGTTTTTTATCTCAATAAAAATATTTTCGCTAAACGTTTCAAGAAGGGGGAAAGCCGAAATTGAATTTTTTGAGACACACTTCTTCTATCTAAGCATACTCAGTTGAAAATAACCATTAGGAGGGAATAAAACTAACGGTTAACAGATTAAAGAATCGACATTTATTTTTAATCTAAATCGAAGATAAATACGGCAGAAAACAGTCTGGTAGAATAAATTGCCGTTACTAGAGAAACTAGCTATGTTATTGTTAACAGTTTTGTATGATGCTCGAATGAATTAAATGATTCATATAGGCGCAAGTTACTACAGAAACAGGAAGGATAATACCTGTCTAGCGGTAATTTTTTATAGAGAGGGTGTTTTTTTATTTATCAGAGTGATAGAATTGAACCAGCGAGGAGGTCTAGGATGATTGAAATTCGATTAGCAACACCAGCAGACGCAACAGCAGTAGCAGCAATTTATGCGCCCTACGTGAAGGAAACAACGATCACATTTGATTATGCTGTCCCCAGTGAGGAAGATTTTGCTCAGCGAATAGCGGAAACGGTGGCTACATATCCATACTTTGTAGCCGAAGACAATGGCGTAATCTTAGGCTACGCTTATGCCCATGCGTATAAAGAACGCGCTGCCTATGATTGGGCAGTAGAGGTAAGTGTCTATGTTGATCGGCAAAAACGCGGTAACGGAGCGGGAAAGCTTTTGTACCGCTCATTAGAACAAACCTTGAAAAAGCAGAATGTCGCGATTTTAACAGCGTGTATTACTGGCGGCAATCAAGCCAGTATCGATTTCCATAAGAAGCTTGGCTACCAGCAAGTGGCTAATTTCCCTAAAATCGGGTATAAATTTGATCAATGGCTGGATGTCATTTGGTTGCAAAAATTTTTAACGGAGGTAAAAGGGGAGATGCCGCCTTTTATCCCTTTCTCTAAATTATGAGCAGAAAGAACCAATTCACACTGAGTACACTAGCAAAAGGAAGACTATTTGCCTTTCTCATTATTGTTGCTATAATCGTGCGTGTTGTGTTAGCCGTGGAAATGCCAGTCAAAATTTATATGCAGGCAGGGTATGACGATGCACTTTCTATCAATCAAGCATTAACTATTTTAGCGGGAAAATGGTTAGGCCCTTATGGTACGGGGACTTTGACTAAAGGGTTGTCTTTTACTTTCTTCCTTATTGTGAATCATTTTTCAAAATTGTCTTATCCGCTGTTTTTGTGTTTAGTGAATATGGCAGCGGCCTTTGCGATTGTGAAGGCTTTGGCGCCGTTGATCAAGAATCGATACTTAAGCGGACTAGGCTTTCTATTTTTCAGCTATTCACCGGCTACATTTACCTCAGATTTTTCATTAAGGGTTTATCGAAATAGTTTGGTTTTTGCAGTTGTGTTGTTCGTATTAGCCGGAATACTTGGTCATTTCTTACGAAGAAAAGAAGCACTCAGAAAACGTCTCCCATGGGCCGTCATACTGATGGCGGCTTTTCCTTTCTTTTGGTTTTTGCGTGAGGATTCTATTTGGCTAGTGCCCTTATATGCTGTCGCGACCGTTTGTACGTTATTTGGAATTATTGTAAAGCATTCCTCGCTTGGCTCTTCATTCAAAGAGGGCTTTAGAAATTTTTGGATGCTGCTTAAGGAAACGAGTAAAACGAGATTAATTGGAAATATCCTACTTTTACTAGCACCTGTGCTGTTAACCGCAGGCGAATCTTTGGTCATTTCAAAAATCAATTATGAGCATTATGGAATCTTTACCACCAATGATCGGACAAAGACCTCATTTGCCAGAATGACGGAAAATCTGATTCAAATTGACAATAGCAGCTTTGATTCTGAAGTGGTTGCTGAAGACAGCGGAATTTGGGTGTCAAAAAAGACGTTTGATAAGGCACAAAAAGTGTCCCCAACATTTGCCAAATACAAAAGGGGAATCAATTGGATCTATAGTGAATCAATTTGGCCGGATTCTTGGCCAGTAAAAAATGGTGAGCTGCCTGGTGATATGTTTGTTTGGGGCTTACGTGAAATGTTTCAGCGAGAAGGTCTCTACAAGGACGGCAAAGCAAATGAAAAAGTCTTTAAAAAAATCTCCCAGGAGCTGGAAGAGGGTTTTGAGTCAGGCAAGTTGAATAGGAAAAATATGTTCTTTGTCTCGAAACAAAGCAATGGGAAAAAGCTTGAAGATATGGGAAAGGTATGTAACTATATTGGGGCAGGTGTTATTGAAACCACATTTTATCGAAGCTATCAAACGAGCTATGGTGGATCAATCTTTGTAGAAAATCAACCAGCTGAAGTTGTTCTAGACTTAATTAATGTCAAATCTGTTTCTACTTTAAAAGAGGGAATGGAGGCAGAGGAGCGGCGAACAAAACCGTTTGTATTTGTGATAAACGGGATTATCTGGATTTATCGGATTATTTCACCAATACTATTGCTTGCGAGCTTAGGCGCTATCTTGTTGTTCACAATTGCTTATTTTAAAAAGAAAAGAAATCGGCCGGTTTTAGCGGATTATTTGATTATTTTCCTTGGTGTATTGTTGACCTATACCGTGTATCTCTTTGGCGTTTCATGGTTTGCGACCTGGGCCCCCGGCGGAAAAGGCTTATTTATGTTTTTCTACACAGGTGCAGGGGTACCGCTGATGCAAGTAATTGAACTACTAAGCGTAACGTTAATTTTCAGAAACGCAAAAGGAGAATTGTTCGAAAATAAAGTCGAATCGGATTAGGTTTCGTTAATGATATTCTAATGAAATTCATTATGAATTGTTACGCGCCTATACCAATGGTTTGCTATCCTTGCATTGTAAAAATAAGGAGGCCCCTAATAGCGCAATGAAACGAGAGAAGAACACTTCGAAAAACGAAGTAAAAACCACCGACTTTCTACTAGAGATGTTGGCGTTGTTCATCCTGATTTCCTTAACTATTTATGCTATACGAACGGGAAAGATATTTTAATAAGGATATTTCGGCAAGTATTGATAAAAGACATTCTAAACGACCAGATGAGTCGTTTAGAATGTCTTTTTTGTCTTATACCCTGATCAATGTTTTAACTCGCAGTAGATTTTATTTAGCTGCTGGTTAACGTCTCTAATTCTTTCATTTTGCGAATAATTCGTTCTGGTGTGATTGTTTCTTTCATTAGATGAATCATTTCGCCAGGAGTGCTGGCCCGTTCAGCCACAGCTTGATAGTCCTTCTCGGTCAATTGTAGGTGCATATCGGTTAAGCTTGTCGGAAGAGCTAATTGACGATAAAAAGGCAGCAAACGTTCAATCTCCGTTAGATTATTTTCAATCATCAGCTGTACTAGAATGCCATAGGCGACTTTGTTTCCGTGAAGCTGCTGATGACTGTCCGGTAGTACCGTCAGTGCATCATGAATCGAATGGGCACCAGCTGTCCGTCCATATTCATCACCAAACCCCCCCACCATTCCAGCTAATAAAATATTGGCTTCAACTACATCGACAAAAGCTTGATTGAGTCGCTTCTGATCCATCGCTGCTAATGCCTCCATGCTCTTTGTTAAAAGAATTTCACGACATTTCTGCGCCGCAAACTCAGCCACTTGGACTTCAACAGGTTTGATTGTTAATTGTGAAATAATCGCATGGGATTCATACCATTTCGCTAACGTATCCCCAATACCGGCGATCATCAATTCACGGGGAGAGAGTAAGATAATCTCTGGATCAATCAATACTAGATCGCTGGCTTTAGGAAAAATATCGTAGCGCAGCATCACACCTTCTTCATTATAGACCACACTTAACGGGGTATAAGCAGCACAGGTTGCGGCTAGGGTTGGCAAAATAATAATCGGCAGATTCACCTTATATGCCACGAATTTGCCTAGATCGGCGACCTTTCCACCACCAACAGCGATAATCCCGTCAAATTGTTCCTTTTTGCATAAAGACGCAAAATCCTCAGCAGCTGAATCAGTACATTGTCCGCCATAATATTGGAAAGTTTTTGTTATTGATAAATCTGGGAAATAGTTTTTTACAGCCTGCCAGGATACTTTGCCGTGGAGAATCAAGACATTCTCAATGTTTCTTCTATTGAGATGAGATTCAAGTGAATCCCAAGCATTTTCTTTCAGTTCATATTCTTGCGGGGCACCTCGCACGATCAATTGTTTTGTCATAGAAAAACTTCTTTCATCATTTTTTTAGATTAATCTTTTTTTATTATAATAGTTATGGTAGTATGAGAGCAAGTTATTTTTGAATATTTATTCTCTTATTATTCATATACTTATATTATTATTCAAAAGGAGCGAAATGGATGAAAAAGAAAGTTGGAGCATTACTCACAGTGCTATTAATGCTGCTGAATTTATTACCGGCAAAAGCACAAGGAGCAGAGAAGGATGAAATCTATGAACGAATTCAACAAAGCGGGGAGTTAGTTGTTGGATTATCCGCAGATTATGCACCCTATGAGTTCCATGCGGATGTGGATGGCAAGGATAAAATTGTTGGTTTTGATGTCTCGATTGCTGAAAAAATCGCAAAGGATATGGGCGTCAAATTAAAAATTGAAGAGCTTGGTTTTGACGCATTATTAGGAGCATTGAAAACCGGCAAGATCGATTTAGTTATTTCTGGTATGTCTATTACTGAGGAACGCCTAAAAGAAGTAGATTTTTCTGATCCGTATTTTGTCGTACAACAAAAAGTACTGGTTCGTAAAGATGACAAGAATAAATTTAAAACGACTGCTGATTTTGATGGTTTAGCAGTTGGTGCACAAAAACAAACGACGCAAGAAGATCTAGTGAAAAATGAAATGACTGGTGCCGAACCGACTTCACTTCAGAAGGTTCCTGACTTGATCAATAATTTATTGAATAAAAAAGTCGAAGCGGTAGTGCTGGAGCAGCCTGTCGCGGAGGCCTATGTCCAGCAAAGCGACAATGTAGCTTTAGCTCCTGTCAAGTTTGAACAGGGTGAAAAGGTCACTGCCATTGCGATGTCGAAAAATACACCAGAATTGAAAAAGCATGTCAACGAATCCATCAAAACAATCAATGACAAGGATCTGTTGAAGGGCTATCAAAAGGAAGCCAATGAATTGATGTTCCAAGATGAGCAATCCTTCCTGCAAAAGTATGGCCCTTATTATCTAAATGGCGCCAAATATACGATCTTATTAGCTTTTGTAGGTGTCTTGTTCGGTTTGATTTTTGGTAGCTTGCTGGCGTTGATGAAGCTAAGCAAGAGCAAGCTTTTAAAGGCTCTTGCAGTGGTTTACATCGAGTACGTCCGCGGCACCCCGCTATTGGTTCAAATTTTTATCGTGTACTTCGGTACTGGTGTTTTAGGCTTAGATTTGTCGAAATTACTAGCTGGTTGTATCGCTGTATCTTTGAATAGCGCGGCTTATGTTGCTGAGATTGTTCGAGCTGGGATTAATGCGGTCAATAAAGGACAGATGGAGGCAGCACGTTCTTTAGGAATGAATCAAAAAGAAGCGATGCGCTTCATCATCTTCCCGCAGGCGATTAAGAATATTTTGCCAGCATTGGGAAATGAGTTCGTTACGATCATCAAGGAATCCTCTGTCGTTTCCGTTATCGGAGTGTCGGAGCTGATCTTCCAAACAGGTGTAGTACAAGGTGCCAGCTTCAAGCCATTCCTGCCATATGTGCTGGTCTCGCTGATTTATTTTGTACTGACCTTCTGCACTTCTCGTCTATTAGGTTTTGCTGAAAGGAGAATGGGTCTGAATGATTAATGTAAAGCAACTGTCAAAAAGCTTTGGCGATAACGAGGTATTAAAGGCGATTGATCTGACGGTCAAAGAAGGCGAAGTGGTGGTCATCATCGGGCCTTCAGGAAGCGGGAAGAGTACGATCCTGCGTTGTTTGAACTTGCTGGAGGAGCCGACTTCTGGTGAGATCTTTTTTGAGGGGCAAAATATTACGGCTCCCGACAGCAATATCGATCAGATTCGTCAGAAAATGGGGATGGTGTTCCAAAGCTTTAATCTCTTTCCCCATATGAGTGTGTTAGAAAATTTAACGATTACACCAGTAAAAATAAAAAAGGAAGACCCTGAAAAAGCCAAAGAACAAGCTTTAGCTTTGTTAGATCAAGTTGGTTTGAAGGAAAAGGCTACTAGTTATCCTGCTAGTTTATCTGGCGGGCAGCAGCAGCGGGTTGCGATTGCTCGTGCATTGGCGATGAGTCCTGATGTGATGCTCTTTGATGAACCAACTTCAGCGCTTGATCCGGAAATGGTCGGAGAGGTGCTGTCAGTTATGCAGGATTTGGCTAAAAAAGGCATGACCATGGTAGTGGTAACTCATGAAATGGGCTTTGCCAAGGAAGTGGCGGATCGTGTGATCTTCATGGCAGACGGCATCATTCAAGAAGAGGGTACCCCTGAGGAGATCTTTGAGCGGCCGCAAAACAGTCGGACACAAGATTTCTTAAATAAAGTATTGTAAACAGAAGCGGAGGACACAGGATGGACAAAAGTAAACTCGCGCGACGCTTCCAGCAGCCGGCAGAAAATTTGCTGATGAAGATCGCCGTTTTAGCTAAAGAAAAGGAAAACATTATTGATTTGTCAATTGGCGATCCGGATTTGATTACTGATCCGGCAATTATCGAAGCAGCTTATGCTGACGTGAAAAAGGGGGCAACTAACTACACAGCACCAGATGGCAGCAAAGAATTTCTGATGACGGTCGTTGATTTTTATCAAAAAAAATACGGGATGCACGTTCAACTCAATCAAGTTCGGGCGACTGTTGGCGCATTGCATGCCATGTATTTAGTCATGCAGGTGCTCCTTGATCCTGGTGATGAAGTGATTATTCATGAACCCTATTTTTCACCTTATCGTGAACAGGTTGTATTATCAGGAGGTAAACCTGTTTTTGTTCCTACCTATGAAGAAAATGGCTTCCAGTTAGACGTTGAGGACTTAAAGGCGGCTATCACTGATCGGACCAAGGCGATTATTATTAATTCACCAAACAATCCAACGGGAGCGGTTTTTTCAGAGAATACCTTAAAACAAATCGCTGAAGTTGCGATTGAAAAGGAGCTCTTTATTATTTCAGATGAAATCTACGAGGATTTTGCTTTCAAAGAAAAATTCGTACCCATGGCTCGTCTGGCTCCAGAAAACACCATCACTATCAGCGGTGTATCGAAGGGCTATGCGATGACGGGTTGGCGCTTGGGCTATATGATCGCGCCAGCTTACATCAATCAAATTGCTGGAATGATCAATGAGAGTATTACGTATTCTGCACCGACAGCTTCACAGCGCGGTGCAATCTATGCGTTGAAACATTATGAGAAACTCGTACCGCCAACCGTCGAAGTGTTCAAGGAACGTTTGGCTTATATTGAAAAAAGAGTTGCTGAAATTCCTTATTTATCCTTGCCTTCTGTTGCTGGAAGCATGTATGCTTTTATTAATATCAGTAAAAGCGGCCTAGATTCAGTGACGTTCGTTGAACAGGTCTTGGAAAAAAGCGGTGTGCTCTTCGTACCGGGAAAAGCCTTTGGAGAAACCGTTGGCGACAATTATATCCGATTGGCCGCAACTCAGCCGTTGGAAGTTTTAGCCGAAGCCTTTGATCGCTTAGAAAAATTAAACTTTTAGCTCGCAAAAGCGGGCACGTTCTAAGAGGTATTCCTTTACTGGTCAGACTATAGTAGAAACAGGAGGAAGATGGATGGAATGGTTAGATCATTTCAATAATAGTATTGCTTATGTGGAGGAGAATTTAGCTGCTGAGATCAACTTGGACAGAGCAGCACAATTAGCTCAATGCTCCAGCTATCACTATCAGCGGATGTTTTCTTATATTGCTGGTGTAACGTTGGGAGAATACATTCGCCGCCGGAGGATGAGTCTGGCAGGAGTAGATTTGCAGCGAGGTGAAAAAGTCATTGATGTTGCTGCGAAATATGGCTACGATTCTCCAACTTCCTTTAATCGTGTGTTTAAAGGCGTGCACGGAATCACACCTAAGGAGGCCAAGCAATCAGGCGTAAAATTGACTAGCTATCCAATGTTGACCTTCAAATTGACTGTAAAGGGTGTGCAAGCAATGGAGTATCAACTAATCGACAAAGAAGCTTTTCATGTGACTGGGTTTGGTTTGAAAATCGAGCAGGATATGGAGGTAGCGCAAAAGCGTATTCCGGAATTTTGGAATGAAGTCAGTGCCAGCGGAGATCTGCAAAAGCTGCTGCCGCTGATGGATCAAGAAACGCCAGGAGTTTTAGGTGTTAGCTTGATGACCTCAGAGGTTCAGGATGCTTGGGAATATGTGATTGGCGTTGTCAGTGAAGAAGCGACCGAGGAATTCGCGCAATATGAAATTCCGGCCGCAAAATGGGCTGTTTTCTCAGGGACCGGACCAATGCCAGGAGCGATTCAAGAGTTGCAGCAGCAAGTATTTCAAGAATGGCTGCCAACTTCTGGGTTCGAATACGATGAGTTGCCGGATATTGAATTGTATTTGGATGCCAATCCAGAAAATGCGCAATTTCAGGTTTGGCTGCCGGTTCGACCAAAATAGAATGTAATAAAGGGCTGTGGCTAATTGTAGTCACAGCTTTTTACTTGTTATAATTAGTTGAATGACTATGGAAGGAAGAGGAAAATGAAAGAAATCATTGAGACAATCAAAGCATATGAACCGTATACAGAGGAAGAAGCAGCGGACAAAAAGCTGTTTATGGAAAAACTGCAATTTCAAGAGCAGTTGCTGACGCGGGAAAATCCAGACTATCATTTTTCCTCTTCAGCTTGGGTAGTTAATCCGACTTATGACAAGGTATTGATGGTCTATCATAATATTTATCAGTCTTATTCTTGGACAGGCGGACATGCGGATGGCTGTGCAGATCTGTTGTTGGTAGCTCAAAAGGAATTAGAAGAGGAGACTGGAATCAAGGAGTACCATTTACTGCACGATGGATTGTTCGCCTTTAATATCTTACCAGTTCCGGCGCATTATAAAAATGGTCAGTATATTAAAGAGCATAATCATATTAATACGACCTATCTTTTTATGGCGCAGGAAGATCAAACCTTCAAAATCAAAGAAGATGAAAACAGTGATGTGAAATGGATCGCTGTTACAGATATTGACCAGAAAGTTACTGAAGAGGCGATGAAGGTTTATTATCATCAGATGGTGGCAAAGGCTTTATCGCTCAAAAAATAATCCTTTTGCCCAACCATTTGGCTTAGGCGATTGTCTGCGTTAAAATATTCCTGAATGGAATGGAGTGACGAAATGGATCAGCAAAAATTAAGGCTCTTTCTTGATTTAACTGAGACCTTGAACTATACGGAAACAGCAGAGCGCAATTTTATGACACAGGGCAATGTCTCAAAAAAGATCAACGCATTGGAAAAGGAACTGGGAATCCAGCTTTTTGATCGTAGCAATCGCCAGATCAAGCTGACAGAAGATGGTCAATTGATCCTGGAAGATGTCAAAAGGATCGTGACTGATTATCAGATCTTAGAAGCGAATTTAACTAAACACCGAGAGAAAAAGGAGCGGGTCTTAACAATTCATACGATTCCGACGATGCCCAACTATTTAGGCTTTGATCTATTAACGAGTTTTTTGCGGCAGCATCCCGAAGTTCACTTGAACCTGCAGGAATCTGAAGCGATGGCGATGGATCGTATTCCGCTGGAAGAAAAGAATAGTGTGTATTTCTTTCGTTCATTAGATAAATTGAACGCTCAGAACTACACCACCACAGAAAAGGATCATTTTGTGGCGGTCTTGCCGAAAGCGCACCCTTTAGCCAAACATTCGACAATCACTCTTTCTGATTTGCAGGCTGAAAATTTTTTACTGCTGGGTCAAGCATCTAAAGCTTATTATTCGGTAATGGAGTTGTGTTATAGCGTCGGGTTTGAACCGAAAGTTTCTTATCAGGGAACCCGGATCGATTTGATTTTGAAAATGGTCGAGCAGGGTTTGGGAGTCTCCTTAATCATGGAAAAATCGTTAGGTAATTCGCTGTCGGATCAATTGGTTCTACGGGAAATTGAACCAACGCAGGAAAGTCATCTGTATTTTTACATCTCGGAGGAGGCCGATGCTCCGGCGCCAAAATTATTTTTGAAGTATCTGCAAGAGAAATATTCCGATATGGAATAATAAAGCTGAAAAGCTGAATTGTATTGTGTTTTTGATGAGCCTAAACTTAGCTTATTGAAACAAACAATACAAGGAGGCTTTTTTTATGTCGACACCTTATGATTTACGAAAAGTATTAGCAGAATTACAGGAAATACCGGGAGAGTATCACGAAACGAATGCGGAAGTTGATCCCCATGCGGAGCTTTCCGGGGTTTATCGTTATATCGGAGCGGGCGGCACGGTCAAGCGTCCGACGCAAGAAGGACCGACCATGATGTTCAACAATGTCAAAGGCTTTCCAGATACGCGAGTGTTGATCGGAATCATTGCCAGTCGCGATCGGGTAGGGAAAATTCTGCATCATGATCTGAAACATCTAGGGCGCTTGTTGAAGGATTCAGTTCAAAATCCGGTGAAGCCAGTGAAAGTATCTAAAGATGAAGCACCGGCTCAGGAAGTTGTCCATTTAGCCAGTGATGAAGGCTTTGATATTCGCAAGCTTTTAGCAGCACCTACCAATACGGAATACGATGCTGGACCCTACATTACGATGGGTGTGGTTTTTGGCTCTGATCCAGATAAAAGCATGAGTGATGTTACGATCCACCGGATGGTATTAGAGGATGAAGACACGATCGGCATGTATATCATGCCTGGCGGTCGCCATATCGGGCATTTCCAAAAACAGTATGAAGCGTTGAACAAACCAATGCCGATCACGATTAATATCGGGCTAGACCCAGCAATTTCGATTGGAACGACCTTCGAGCCGCCAACCACACCGCTGGGCTACAACGAATTGTGGATCGCTGGGGCTTTGCGTCAAGAACCTGTTCAGTTAGTTGATGGCGTTGCAGTGGATGAAGTTGGGATCGCCCGTTCAGAATTTATTATCGAAGCAGAGATTTTACCCCATGAAACGATCCAAGAGGATATCAATACCAATACTGGCAAGGCGATGCCGGAATTTCCTGGTTATAATGGCGATGCCAATCCAGCCGTCAATGTTGTAAAAGTCAAAGCCATTACGCATCGCAAAGATCGTCCGATCATGCAGACGACGATTGGACCATCCGAAGAACACGTATCAATGGCGGGAATTCCCACAGAAGCGAGTATTCTGGATTTAGTCGATAAAGCGATTCCCGGAAAAGTGACGAATGTCTACAATCCTCCAGCAGGCGGCGGCAAGCTGATGTCGATTTTACAGATCCACAAGGAAACAGAAGCTGATGAAGGAATCCAACGCCAAGCGGCGATTTTGGCTCTTTCAGCTTTTAAAGAATTAAAAACGGTGATTTTAGTGGATGATGATGTCGATATTTTCGATATGAATGATGTGATGTGGACACTGAATACTCGTTTCCAAGGCGACAAGGACATTATCGTGTTGCCGGGGATGCGCAATCATCCGTTAGATCCGTCTGAACGGCCAGAGTATAATCCGACATCGATCCGTTTCCGCGGGATGAGCAGTAAAACGATTTTAGACGGTACGGTACCATTTGATTTGAAGGACGATTTTATTCGGGCGGAATTTAAAGAAGTTGCGGATTGGAAAAAATATTTAGAGTAGGTGAAGCAGATGAAAAAAAGAATCGTGATTGGAATTACCGGCGCATCTGGCATTATCTACGCGATTGATTTAATCAAACGTCTAAAAGCTGATCCAACGATCGAGACGCATGGGATCATTAGTGACTGGGCGAAGCAGAATCTGAAGCTGGAATCAGATATGAGCTTGAAAGAACTTGAAGAGATGCTGGATTATCATTACAGCAATCGTGATTTAGGTGCTGCGGTCGCCAGTGGCTCCTTTTTAACGGATGGAATGGTGATCGTGCCAGCCAGTATGAAAACTGTCGCAGGTATCTCGATGGGATTTGGCGATAATTTGATCTCGCGAGCTGCTGATGTGACGTTGAAGGAACAAAGGAAATTGATCTTGGTACCGCGGGAAACACCGCTGAATGCGATCCATCTTGAAAACTTGACCAAATTAGCCCGATTAGGAGTTCAAATCATCCCGCCGATTCCAGCATTTTACAGCCAGCCCAAAACGATCGATGATATCGTAGCCCATCAATCAATGAAGCTGATGGATGCTTTAGGCATCGAAAACCACGTTTCGAGGCGGTGGAAAGACAGTGAGTAAACTCTTTACTATCAAAAAAGCCGACTACGAAATCACACTTAAAGCCGAATGGATTGGGAATGATCTGCTGCTGTGTCTTTATGGCGGTGATACGCCGCATATCGGTACGGTAACGACTTTTTCAGGAGATACACAGCTTCAGCGTTTTCCCAGTCATGATGGCCGATTTCACAAAGATGATGTTCTGGCGAAGATATTATTGGGAAGGATTCAATCAATAATTCCGGGAAATTGTGTCATTACAGCGGGCGTACATGTGGATCATATCTCAAAAGAACAGATCGAAGCATCGTTTCCGATGACAGAAGAGCTTGCGGACGAACTCGTTCTTTGGATCAGTGACCACGAGCTAACCAAAGAACCGTTATATAAATAATCTCAAACTGCCTAGCTGTTGTTAGGCAGTTTTTTGCGAGGTCTGCTTTTCCCAGTTTGTTAGGCTTGAGCTCTAATTATTGATTTTCCTGAATATAGTGAACAGACTCTTCAGCAGAATCGTATGCGTGATTTTTCTGGATTTAAAAAAAGATCTCCATCAAATTTAAAAAATCCTGCAAAATGTGACATATGTCCTAATTGGTTTCCGCCAAAAGCCATAAAATAAGGGTATAGGAGGTTCTGAAAATGATAATTCTTATACTATTGATCCTTATTGCTGCTGGGCTTATGGCTGTTAGAAAGCAACAAAAAGCCCGAGCAAAAGTAAACTATTGGGCACATATCAATGAACTTGAAGCACAACGAAAAGAACAAATCTTAGCGACTGCCATCAAAATGCAGCAACAAGAAAATACTGACTCTAAAGCTGATTGCAAATGGAAGCAGGCTAGTTAACACTACCTAGCCTGTATTCCTTCAGCCGAGCGAGCTTTCAATTGCGTCATATCAATAATCTGAAAGCCGCCATTTTCCTTTTTTAAAATGTTATCCTCAGCTAATTTTTTTAATAAACGCATCAAATGCCGATAACTGATTCCCACCGTCGCGGCGACATCTGTTAAACGATCAAAGAAAAAATCCTTATAAGCCCCTTGAGCAATATAGGAGCATAGTCGCTGCTCGCCGCTAAATAAAACGTTCGAAGTAAAGTTGTAGGAATCTCGGATCATATTCAACGCTAAATCCTCGGTCATTCTCGTCATGAAGGTCAGATTTTTAAAGAGAGTGTCCTGTTTACTCTGAAAAGGGATCAGGATACATTCAAAAGGCGAGAGCGTCATGACGGAGGCGGTCGCATACTTAGTTCCAGTCATTAATTCCGCGTGTCCGATCAACCCTCTAGAAAGATAATGAGCTAAAATCAAGTCTTTGCCATTCGGAGCACTGACGCAAACTTTGGCTTTTCCTGAAACTACGATCATCAGATGCTTGTATTCCACACCTTGACTATATATTTCTTCTCCCGTATCAAAATGCCGAATTTCACAAATCGATTCATGCTCCAATAAACCATAATAATTGAGTATTTCGCGGTGCAGCTTTTCCACTTTTCCTACCATTTCCTCACCCTTTTTTTCTATAATGGTCTTCACTTAATATTTTACTATGAATCAAGTTTGAAAGGCGCTTTAAGAGCTATTTTTACTTTTCGCGATTTCTTTTCTCGGATATTTCAGTTAAACTAATTGAAAACGATTAAAGGATTGTCGTGATATGATCAAGTATAAGCTAAAAGAATTAGCGTCCTTTTCTGTTACTGGACTAGAACTGGCGCTGACAAATCAAAAAAGCAAGAATCTTGAACGCAGTCTATCATTTTGGCCGCGTTTTAATTATCAGCTTAAAAGCAATGGATTGAACCAACAAACTGGAAATTGGACTAAGTATGCGTTTATGGAACGGCGAGATGGGCAGCTTTATTATTATTGTGCGATCCCAAAAATGAAGGCGCATCCAACGAAATTCATTTTGAAGGATATTCCTGCGGGGAAGTATTTGGTTGTGGAGCATCAAGGTGCGATGGACCAAATCTACGCTACATATGAAGAGATTTACCAGAAGCTGATTCCCAAGCTTGGTTTGAACTTGGAACAAACGAACTTTTTACATTTTGAAAAATATGACGAAAGATTTCATTGGAATCGAAGCAGTTCTATTATTGAGCTTTGGATTCCATTAAAAGACTAAAGGGTCTAATTAAAGCTGTTTTTATAAATATTCATTTTTTATCTGTATTTGGATATGATATACTTTAACTATTCATAACTGATCGTTAGGAGGAAGCATTGTGAATAAAAATGAGATTTTGGATTATCTTAGCAAAAAGGATATTTGGTTTGAAGTGACGGAACATCAGGCTGTATACAACATGGAGGAACTTTCCGAGATTGCATTACCATATCCAGAGGCCGATGCAAAAAACCTTTTTGTCCGTGATGATAAAAAAAGAAATTTTTATCTAATTACTGTTAAGGGCGACAAAAGGGTCGATCTTAAAGAATTCAAAAAGGAAAACAACACGCGACGATTATCTTTTTCATCGGAGAATGATTTAATGGAAGTGATGGGATTAATTCCAGGCGCGGTGAGCCCTTTTGGAATTTTAAATGATTCAGAACACAAAGTACACTTCTTTATTGATGCCGATTTCTTTGAAGAACCAGGACTTATTGGTGTTCATCCGAACGATAATACAGCAACTGTATGGTTAAAAACAGAGGATTTAGTCGCGATTGTTAAAGAGCATGAAAATCAAGTAACGGTTGTTCACCTTTAGATTTCATCTCCTTCATAGTAACGTGACTCAAATGAACTTGGGTGTTTTAAAATTAGCTTCTCAGATTTTTTTGCGTTAAATTACGCATAGATGTATCTATTTTTTAAAGATATTAGGTCGCAGCTTAAAGCACTCTTTTGAGTGTTTTTTTCTTTTCGTTTATTGTCATGGCGAAGCTTTTCTCGTATAGTGAATGAATAAGGGGGCGACAAAATGATTGAATTAAAAGGTGTAACAAAAATATATGATCAGAAAAAAGCGTTAGATAATTTAAGTTTAACGATTAAGGCCGGTGAGATTTTCGGCTTTTTAGGACATAATGGGGCGGGAAAATCGACAACGATCAAAAGTTTAGTGAGTATTATTGAGCCTACGAGTGGTGAGATTTTGTTTGATGGAAAGAATTTGAAGACGGATCGATTAGCAATTAAGAAGAAGATCGCGTATGTACCGGATTCGCCAGATATGTTTTTACAATTAACAGCCAATGAGTATTGGGATTTAATCTCAGCTGCTTATGATCTGAAGGGGCAGGAGCATCGCCGACAAGAGCTGATCAATTTATTTGATTTAGTTGGTCACGAAGATGAAACATTGGAAAGCTTTTCTCATGGCATGCGGCAAAAAACGATCATTATTGGAGCCTTACTGCCAGATCCCGATATTTGGATCTTAGATGAACCGTTGCAGGGCTTAGATCCGCAGGCGGCATTTGATTTGAAGGAAATGATTAAACGCCATGCCGAAAAGGGCAACACAGTGATTTTTTCGACGCATGTCTTAGACACTGCACAGCAATTGTGTGATGAACTGGCAATTTTGAAAAAAGGTGAGCTGATCTATAACGGTTCCGTGGACAATTTATTGCAGGATTATCCAAATGAATCGCTAGAAAGTGTCTACCTCAAAATGGCTGGACGCCAAGCTGATGGGGACTTGATTACTGAAATTGAGGAGCCTGCCCATGAATAGTCAAATCATCAAACGCTTGATTGCAGTCAACATGCTGTATGTCAATCCATCTTCCACCAATCAAATTCGAAAAAAAGGGCATAAGGGCAAGAAAGTCATTCGTAGTATCGTTCAACAGTATTTAATGTCTGGGGTAATCTTTCTGTTGATTTATGGAGCAACTATGGTGATGATTGATTTTTCAAAATTGCCTGGCTTTTTTACTTATTATATGATGCTATTTGCTTTGATTGGTTTCTCCCAATCACTTTCAGCGATTTTTAATGTCTTTTTTGAAAGTAAAGATTTGCAGGATTATTTGCCTTTGCCAATCAAGCAAGGGGAGGTCTTTGTCGCCAAGTTTTTGGCAGTTGGGATGACAATTGTACCGTTTCTATTGCCGTTGTTAATTTTATTTTTCCTGACGTCCTATAAAAGCGGCTATTCCATCGTAATCGCGGTAGTGGGAGCTATTCTGCTATTCCTTATTTTCTTTACATTATTATTTAGTCTATGTAGCTTAATTGTTTTTGGAATGACAAAAACAAAGCTGTTTCGGCGACATAAAAAGCTGTTTACCAGCTTAATGCTGGGCTTTTCCATGATTGTTTCTGTTGGCGGGGTTTTAGCAATCAATTTCACCCAAAATTCTGTCGATCATTCCAGCACGGGTATAGCCGATAGACATGCGTTTTCGGTTTTTCTACCGTTCTACCGGGTTATGCACGAGCTGTTTTCGGTAACTGGACTTATTACTTTGCTTGTATTGTTGGCTGTGACGGGATTACTTTTGCTGGCATTGAAATTTTTCGTAATTCCTAGCTTATACGAACAATTCAGCGATGAGGCTTCCCATACTGCGGCAACAAAACGCAAACGAAAAACCGATCAATCGTTGAAGCAGCTGTTGGCAAGCTACAATCGTCAATTACTGAAAAATCCTAACTTGATTATGCAGGTCTTGACCTCATCATTAATTATGCCAATTGTGATGATTGGGACAATAGTAACTACGAGTCCGATCAATTTACAAACCTTAACGCCAAAGTTTATGGGGGTATTCTTTGTGGCGGGGATTGTTTTTGCGACGATTATGCTTAATCAAACCTCTTTTGTCAGTAATCTGATCTCATTGGATCGTGAGAATTTTTCTTTTATTCAATCTCTTCCGTTGTCGCTAGAGAAATATCTTCGTCAAAAATTCTGGGTTGGCTGTAAAATCCAGATGCTGATTGCTGGCGGAGTAGGTATATTGATAGCTGTTGTGTTGCGGTTTCCGATATTCTTATCACTGCCTTTTATAGCAGGGATATTATGGGGAACATATCTGTTATCACTTCACTTTTTTAGCCGAGATTATCGTTTGTTGAATGTGACATGGACCAATATCAGCCAACTTTTTACACGAGGGGTGGGGAACTATGGTCTGATGATTTGGATGTTTGGCTCGCTTTTTGTTGGTGCAATTCTGATCGTTTTATATGTAGTCGCTGTCATGATGAACGTTAATCCTGTGTTGCTAAATGGTGGTGTCATGATTTGGTTGGCGATCCTGTCCGTGGCATGGCTATTAATCAACCGAAATAATTTTTGGAAGAAGTTAAATGACTGATTATAAAGGTAAAGAAAGGACCTTAACGCAAGGTTCTTTTTTTATGGATAAAAGTTTACATAAATAAATTATCGAAATAGAAATGCGGATTTAAAATTAAAGTATCTTTAGGTTTAGACGGATTAACGCTGAGTATAAAATGGTAGTTAGATAAAATAATTCAAATCTAATTATCATAAAAAGACGATGGAAATAATCGTTTCAAAATTAATCCTCATTTAAATAAGGATTCAGAAGAGAGTACACAAACCTTTAGCTGTATTTTTTTAATTTTAAATAAAAATTTACAGACTAATAGGTAGCGCTTTCTAATTTTTAAATATTGATATTAAGTTTGATATAACGTGCTTTAGCAGGAAAAGTAAAATACAATAAAAAAACAAGTTGAAATCACTCATTTCAAATGTTCTTAATCTAGTTATTTTATCATTTAATTTGTTGCGTAGATTTTCAGCTTTCCTAATTGTTTTGATGCAATTTGTCAGAATATTCAATGACTTTCTCCATTCTTGCACTCTGTCTTTTTTCATTGTAAAGTATCATTTAGGGATTTCTTATATTTACAGTGTTCTTGTTCAATTAATAACTAATTTCAAGATCGAAGCACAAACGTAATAAAGACCCTAGAAAAATTGAATAGGAGTGGTTTCAATGGCCAAATCAGAGAAAGGCATGACATTGGTTGCGTTAGTCATGATGATCTTTACCTCGGTATTTGGGTTTGCTAACGGACCAGTAGCCTTTTACTTAATGGGCTATGGATCAATCGTCTTTTACGTTATCGCAGCAATTCTATTTTTTATTCCATTTGCATTGATGATGGCGGAATTCGGTTCAACGATCAAAGGCGAAAATAGTGGGATGTACAAATGGCTGGAGGTCAGCGTAGGACCACGTTTTGCATTTATCGGAACGTTTATGTGGTTTGCTTCTTACGTTGTCTGGATGGTTTCTACATCATCTAAAGTTTGGATTCCTTTTACCACAGCATTTGCTGGGAGCGACCAAACGCAAAAATTACATATGTTGGGTATGAACTCGACTCAAGTAGTTGGTTTGCTGGCATGTGTTTGGATGATCATCGTAACGTTGGTCTCAATTAAAGGGGTCAAGGGAATCGTTAAAATCACTAGCTTAGGTGGGATTGCGGTAACAAGTTTAAACGTTGTTTTAATCGTAATTTCTGGTATTATTTTGGTATTAAATGGGGGGCATTTAGCGCAACCATTTAACCACATTTTACATTCACCAAATCCTAGCTATCAAAGCCCAATCGGCTTGTTAGGATTCGCGGTATTCGCAATCTTTGCTTATGGTGGTTTGGAAGCTGTTGGGGGCATGGTTGATAAAACTAAGAACCCTGAAAAAACTTTCCCTAAAGGTGTCGTACTTTCTGCATTGATCATCTCTGTTGGTTATGCATTAGGGATCTTCTTATGGGGTGTAAGTACCAATTGGCAAGATGTTTTATCTGGTGATTCAACCAACTTAGGAAATATTTCTTATGTAATGATGAACAACTTAGGTTACGTTTTAGGTGATGCGATGGGTCTAGGACACGGCGCTGCCATCAGTATGGGTAATTGGTTTGCTCGTTATACTGGTCTAGGTATGTTCTTAGCATATAGCGGTGCGTTCTTTACATTGACGTATTCACCATTGAAGACGTTGATTATGGGAACACCGAAAAAATTATGGCCTAAGAAATTTACTGAATTGAATGAAAATGGAATGCCAAGCTTTGCTATGTGGGTTCAATGTGCGATCGTTGTTGCGATTATTTTGATCGCTTCATTCGCTACACCAGATCCATCAGCATTCTACAACATTTTGACATTGATGGCGAACGTTTCAATGACATTGCCTTACTTGTTCTTGATTTATGCGTTCCCTAAATTCAAGCAAAAACAAGGTTTGGATCGTCCGTTTGAAGTGTACAAGTCTAAGAGCATGACAATGATCATCAGTGTTGTCGTCTTCTTATTAGTATTGGGTGCGAATGTCTTCACGATTTTCCAACCAATCATCGAAGGTGCTGGCGCTCGCGATACATTATGGATGATCGCAGGTCCAGTTGGATTTACTGTAGTTGGTATTATCCTTTACCAAAACTATGTACGCCGTTCAAAAGCTGAATAAAATAAAAATCTCCTAGCGTAAAATGATACGCTAGGAGATTTTTTTATTCGGCTGGTTTCAAAGCGGTAGCAAAATCGATTCGATTGATTCGGCGATTTAAATACAGTTGAACCAACAACATACAGATAAATAAGACAAGACTAGCAATCATCATACTTTGAAATGTAATATGCGGCAAGTACTGCTGCTGGTCAGTCGAAACAATTGCTACATAAGCATTGAGAAACAGCCGTCCGGCAGGGACACCTAACAACCAGCCCAATAGTGTTAATAAGGAGGTCTCTAAAAACGACAATGAAAGGATTTCCTGTTTTGTAAAGCCTAACACTTTTAGCGTAGCAAATTCAATAAAACGTTCGGAAAAAATCAGCAAATGGCAGTTCATCATAATCGTAATTCCTAAGGTCAATGCTGCTAAAATCAATAAAGAAACAATCATAAGAATGCCGTCAATCAGCTTTTGAGAGTCCTTGAATTGTTGAAGCTTTTCGTTTTTGCTGGTAATCAAAGGGGATTCGATCACCGTTTTGTTCTTCGGCAGTAAAAGGCTTTGAGGTTCGAAGGGCTGCTGCAAATTTTCCCAGGTTTTTTGAGAAAAAAATAGTCCTTGTGGCGATGAAATGGGTATCAATCTTTTGATAAACACTGGAATAATCTGCTGCTGCAATTTGATATAAATTGTCGCTTTTGCTTGAATATTCAGCCTTTTTGCTAATGCTTCAGAAAGAAAAACCTGGTTGCCCGTCAAATCCTTCAAATCAACTTCAGGTAAGTACAGCTGGTTGCCGTTGGAAACAATCGTAGCTTGTACGGTCTGTTCTTTTGACTCATTCAATAGCTTTACTGACTGCTTTTCTAGCCATTGATAATCGGTTGAGAGAGACTGAACTGTCGATTTTCTTTCTTGAACAGTCAAAGGCTTTTTGAAACTGACTTTTTCCTCGTAGTGATAAGTATCATTAAAAACAGAGTCTAGAGAGAAATTAATGGAGTCCTTGATTCCAAAAGCGGCAATAAGTAAAAGCATACAGCCCAGTGCACCAAAAACCCCTAATACGGCCCGGCGAATATTTCTTTGAATATCTCGCAGCGTCCATTGCAGAGAAAAAGGCAGGTAAGACCAAACATTGGTTTGTTCCAGCCAAACCCGTTTAAATCGTTGATTTGACTGCTTTTGCATAATGAACGCCGGAAGCTGTCTTACAAGCGGCAAAACGGGAATTAAGGTAATCAGTATGCTAAGCAAAGTAATCAGTGCAATGCCTGCATAACCCAAAGTTGTTTGTACCTCTAACCAGTCAGGGACAGAGAATTGATTGCCAATTGCGGATAATAAAACAGGCGAGAGCAGCTTTGGTCCCAAACAACAGCCGATGCTTGACCCTAATAAAGTTACGATCACACCAAAGGATAAATAATGAAACAGAATTGTCCAGCGACTAAAGCCCTGAGCCTTCAAAACGGCGATTTGTAATTGCTGCTGTTTAACGAACCGTCGCATTGTCGCTTCTACAGTGATTAGCGTCAATAATAAAAACAGACTTGAAAAAAGAAAAGCTAAACGTTGAATCTGAGTCACACGGTCAAAAAAGATGGAAAGACCGGTCCCGTCATGTGTCTGGTTCAATTGCTGGTAATTATTTCCCCAAATATCTGATAGCTCATTTTCCAGCCAAGGGGTGTTGTTGTCTCCAGTTGTTTTCAATAAAAGCTGACGGGTAGGAATTATTTGCAAGTGATTAAAACTTTGTTCCGACAAATACGCATACCCGCTCTTTTTATGATTTGGTAGCGGCTGGTCCTCATTCTCCGTGTGATAGATAAATTCAGGCTGCCGAATGGTTCCTAATATTTTGTACTGCTGCTTTTCAATTGAGAAATCATCACCAAGCTGGTAATTATTCGCTTGGAAAAAGTCCTCGTCCAACCAAATCCCAGTCCGCTGCGAAAGCTTTGCTCCGCGAATCACCTGTGGTTTGCTGATGGAAGAGTGATTGAAGGTTAGGATAGATAAGGAAAAATGATTGTTTTGATAGTATCCGATTGATCTGCGGGTCACTTGCGAAACATTGGTCAATTTCTTCGTTTGTTGTTCCTTTGGATTGCTGAAACTTGTAATGGTTAATGCACTGTCAGCTAAATGACTATTTTTTGAGAACTGCTTTCCAGTTGCGTCCATTTGCTGACTCAGATGGAAAATACCCGTAAAAATGAATAGACAAATAAAGCTCATTAAAAAGACGGAGAGAAAGCTGATCCAGTTTTTGCGAAGATCACGAAAGGTTTTACGAACCATTACCACTTCACCTCATCAATCTCTAGCGGATGTTCTTGACGAGTATTTTGAATGATTTTGCCATCCTTTAAATGGATGACGCGATCTGCAATTTGTGCGATCGAGGCATTATGGGTGACCACGATAATGGTGTGACCATGCTTGACGGCCATTTCCTTTAGTAAATGCAGGACTTGCTTTCCTGTTTCACTATCTAATGCACCCGTGGGCTCATCGCACAAAATCAACTGAGGATTTTTACAGACAGCACGCGCGATTGAGACACGCTGCTGCTCACCTCCAGAAAGCTCTTGCGGAAAGTTCGTTAATCGATGGGAGAGCTGAACCTTTTCCAAGATATCCTTTGCCTGAAAGGAGTCTTTGGCAAGTTTTTGAGCGATAGCGACATTCTCTAATGCCGTTAACGTGGGAATCAGATTATAAAATTGAAAAATAAATCCGACATTTTTCCGCCGGTAATTTGATAGTTCTTTTTCCATGTAACGATGAATCGGCTCCTGCTGAACGAATAGTTCACCGCTGGTGGGCTGATCCATCCCGCCTAAAAGATTTAATAAAGTAGTTTTACCAGAACCACTGGGCCCCAGAATAACTGTAAAATCGCCTTTATCGAGCGAAAAGGAAAGATCTATCAATGCGGGAATTTCTGCTGTCGCTGTTTGATAGTTCTTTTTTAGCTTTACTGCTTGAATATAATTCATAAGAATCCTCCTAATTGAACACTGTGTTGATTTTTCTTGATTCATAGTTTAAGCTGAAATAAGGCGTTGGACAATGAACAATAAAGAAAGGTATGTTCAAAAGTTAATCACTTTTTGAATCAGTGTTCAAAAAATCAACAAATCAAGTCAAATTGTTGGGGGAAAAAATGTCGAATAAAACGGATAGAACGAAGTTACACATCATCGAGACTTTCTTTTCAATGATGGATGAAATCGGCTTTGAAAAAATCACTGTAGCGAATCTGTCAAAACAAGCCAAAATCAATCGCGGAACGTTTTATCATCATTTTCCAGACAAGTATGCGGTTTTGGAAGAAGTGGAAGAGGAGATCTACGCCAATTTTGCGCAGGTACTGAATGATCACGTTGGTTGGGCGGTGACAGAAAAAATCGATGTTTATGGACGGATGCACGTAGAGCGATTTTTCAAGGAAGCGTGTCTGGTTGTGATGAATTTCTTATACGAACGAAAAGAGACGGCTCAAACCTTGCTTGGAGAGCATGGGCGTCCACATTTTATTGAAAAATTGGAAGAAGCCTATGTTTCCGCTGTTCAGAAAAAAATTCGCTTAAATCCTCATGAATTTACAGAATTGGAAAAACTACAGCAGGAATTTATTTATCATGGAGCGATTGCGATTGTTAAACGCTGGATAAGAAATGGTGCGAAAGAATCCCCAGAGGAAATCGCTCAAGTGATCTCTAAATGCATGGTTACACCACCGATTACAATTTTTGAATCCATCGAACGTGGTGAAGATAAGTTCTCATAAGAAGGAATCTTAATTGAATGATGATTTTTAATATGAGGATGAAATAGTTGTATTCAACATGGATAAAGGTTGAATATCTCATCATAATGATTATTGATCGTTTACTGTTGTGCTGCTGCTTTGATAGTGATAAAGGAAGAATAAATGAAAATAAGAACGATTTTAAAAATAATTGCTGCTTTAATAAGTATTCAATTACTAAGACTTGGTATCAAGCAGCTTTGCTTTCTGTTTGTGCCACCAACAGATTTCTCGGATCGACTAATTTCCATGAGCGCCATGGTTCTTTTGACGGGACTCTTTCTAGTACTTTTTTAGAACCATAAAGATTGATCTGAGTATTTTTCCAACTAATTTCAGCCGATCTTATCTTGTAGGAACTCTAGTCTTCTGACTTTTGTTTTTAACAGCACCATCAAATTTCACGGAAGGATTTCGGGCAATTATTCTTTTAGTCTATAGCAGCATTATTACCCCGATTTTTGAAGAGTTGATCTTCCGCGGTTATGTTTGAGAACAGTTATCTGTTATTTTTAACCGAGAATCAGCGGTTTATTTAGTGTCGTCAGTATTATTTGGAATCTGGCATTTAGGCTATTTTGATTCTATTGCTTTGTGGGTGGATTCGAATTTAATAGAGGCATTATTCTGGAAAGTCACTACCGGGTTATGCTACGGGTTGGTTCTAGGATTGCTACGCTGGCGAACGAAAAATTGCTATTCAACCATGCTACTGCATGGTGCGATGAATATCTTTGGACGGTAAGTTTTTTAAGTATAAATACTGTTAAATAAGGGATTAGAAGAGTGATAAAGACTTTTGACAAGGGAAAAAGGGCCTATGATAAAGAGTTTTGCTAGTGGGAAACCACAATAGGTCTTATGGTGAGGATGAAGGAGCGGATGAGATGAATTTAAGCAAACAGATTAAACGATTGAGGGAAGAAGCAGGATTTTCCCAAGAAGAATTATCAGAGAAAATTTACGTTTCTCGTCAAACAATTTCAAATTGGGAAAATGAACGAAGCTATCCAGATATTCATAATCTGTTATTGCTGAGTGTTCTTTTTGACGTAACTTTAGATGAACTTGTCAAAGGAGACGTGGAAACTATGAAAAATGTGATTAAAAAAGACGAGATGAACAGGTACAGCTATATCATGTTGGGAACAATTGGGGCAGCAGCGATTTTATTCGGACCTGTTTGGAAGTTATTTGGGAATATAGGACTTTTGATCCCGTTCGTCTTGTGGCTAGTTGGCATGTGGGCGGCGCTTAAAATCGAGAAAATAAAAAAAGAGAAAAATATCAAAACTTATAAAGAGATTGTCGCTTATATGGAATGTGAAGATGTAGAGGAGAGAAGAAAAGAGCGAAGCTTCGGAAAAGATTTTCTTTCTCAAACAGTGATCGTTATTGTATTTACAATAACTGTAATGGCAGTAGTATTAGCTAGTTTGTGGCTTAGTGGGATGTTTTAAGTAAATCAAAAGTAGTGTCTGAAGCTTGATTTTATCAGGTTTCGGGCACTTTTTTTATACCTTTTGCTTGATTGTATCGTTTTAAAAAAAATAAAAATTACGGATTGGGAATTTTTATCAAAAAGCGGTAAAATTTTTATGTAAACAGACAATCAGAATGGATGAAGATGAGCGTGCAAGCATGACTGTAAAATCAACTATTAAGCCATTAGGAAAACGCCAAATTTTTACCATGAAAAGGGCAAGCCTAGAAAAAAGGGTCAATGAATACTATAACAACACCCATGATGCAACGAACATTATAGAAAGTATTGTAGCGATTTTAGTTAGGAATGCGCTGGTCTTTAGTGACTTTTCTTTTATCTGCCAGGAATTAGTGACAAATATTTATTTAACCGCCGAGCCAAATGATGTATTGCGTCGGTTCAGTAGTCTGTTTAAGCCTTATTTCAAAAAAAGTGGCGATTGGGATGCCGTAGTTCATCGCTTATTTAATAATAAAAAGGAGTACTATCAATCCAGTGAGTGTTATCGTTCAGCCGTTAAATACTTATATGCCGTAACTACATCGCAAGCTGAGGATTGTTTAGACAGCTACAATCTGATCTCGATTTTTAAAGATGCAAACGGAAGAAAGCATAAATGGACATTGAAGGATGTAGATCCGCAAAGAAAAGAGGAGGAAATAGCCGTTTTGCTCAAGCTATTGACTGAACTGACTATCTTCAAAAATAAAGAAGTCCGTCAATTTTCCCAATTTATGACCTTTGACTGCTTTAAAACGACAAATGTCAAACATTATGAAGAACCACAGAATGAGAAGCTAGAAGAACCAGTGGAACAAAGTACTGAAGTAGACAGAGAAGAACTGAAAATTATGGTACCACATGGATTCGATCCGCGAACTTTAAGTGAGACAGAATTAGTGGTTTTAGTTCAAGCATACCTGCCAAAGGGTAAAACTATCGAGGATGTCCATGTCTTATTTGTTGAGCTTTCGGCTGAAGCACAAGAAATGATAGATGCTCAAGTATCTCGGCAAAATACGTCCAATGATTACTTAGAAGATTCCGCTGGGCCGGGACTGTTGACTAAAAATCTAGCGGTGGAAGAAAAAGCTGTTTTGCAAGAAAAAATACCCAGAAAGAAATCCTCAAACAACATTGGACACTTGAGCGGGCAGCAATTGTCAGCAATGAGTTTGATAAACCGATTCAAAAATAGACAAACTCAAACTACAAGTGTAGGTAAGAGTAGCAAAAAAACTAAATCGGCCACTGGCAATAACAAGCGAAAAAAGAAAAGAAAATAGACTTTTCGTTTCATTAGGATAGTCTTCTTTGTCATGCCCTCAAGTGTTTAAAATAAGAACTTCAAACAGGGTTATCCTCGCTTTCTCTTCGATTTGATTGGGTGGCTAGGTTTTTTCAGGCTGGTTTCTCTAAGAATACCGGTATAAGGTGGAAACCCATATTGCAGACTTCCATTAAAATATTTCCTCCTGTGTATTATAGCCGTTCGCGTTACGCAGATTCTTCAATTTATTTCCTATTTTCAAAAAATCCCACCTTCCTTTAAACTCCTTTACGATAAAATTAGTGTACAAAATTTTCTTTCAGGCCTCATAAAGCTACTTTTTGTAGCAACTGTCAGTTTACAGTTTGTGACAATATGTAGCACAAAGAACAAATAGACGCTTTTGCTCTGTGTAGATTACGGAGTGAGAGCTTTTTTAATATGCTATTTCTGGTGAACGTTTCATTTTCTTCAAGTCTTTCTGTAAGCAAACCTCATGTAAAGAAACGTGGGAATTTCTGAAAACCCATCAAATTACAGTGTAATTAATTTAAAATTAGGCTTTTATCATTTAGTTACATCTGTTATAATTGTCATCACATCTTAAAGCAAGTTATCATTGTGACTTTAGGCTTTAAAGGTCAATGGTAAAGGGCTGATGGATAAATATTTTTCATAATAGGAAAAAGGAGAGAATAAGTATGACGATTTACAATTTTTCTGCAGGTCCCGCGGTACTACCAAAAGCTGTGTTGGAGATCGCACAGTCCGAAATGCTTGATTACAAAAATAGCGGCATGTCGGTGATGGAGCTGAGTCATCGTTCCTCCTTATTTGAAGAGATCATCCAAGAGGCTGAAACCTTAATGAGAGAACTCATGGCTATTCCAGAAAACTATAAAGTTCTGTTCTTACAAGGCGGTGCGAGCTTGCAATTTACTATGCTGCCGTTGAATCTGGCACAAGGAAAGAAAGCTTTATACGTAAATACAGGTTCATGGTCGAAAAAAGCTATTAGTGCTGCAAAAGCACTGGATAATGTTGAGGTAGAAGTAATTGCTTCAAGTGAAGATAAGAATTTTACCTACATTCCTGAACTGCCAGAAACGGTGGATCAAGATGCCGCTTATGTGCATATTACAACAAATAATACGATAGAAGGAACAGCGTTTGCGCAGATTCCGAATTTTGGCAAAGTCCCAGTAGTTGCGGACATGTCTTCAAATATTTTAGCCAACGATTATAAAGTCGAAGATTTCGGTGTCATTTATGCAGGTGCACAGAAAAATATTGGTCCAGCTGGGCTTACGGTCGTGATCATTCGTGAAGACCTGCTCAATCAAGAAGCAATTTTCGCACCAATGTTGGACTATGCGCTGCAAGCAAAGAATAACTCTCTTTATAATACACCGCCGACTTATGCAATCTATATCGCGAAGCTTGTTTTTGAATGGGTGAAGGAGCAAGGAGGCGTTGCGGGAATTACAGCGAAGGATCAAACAAAAGCACAATTACTATACACCGCGATTGAACAATCAAGTTTGTTTAAAAGTCCAGTGGAAAAAGACAGCCGCTCAATCACTAATATTCCATTTGTGACAGGGGATGAAGCGTTGGACAAAGCCTTCAATAAGGCCGCTTTGGCTCAAGGTTTTGAAAACTTAAAGGGACACCGTTCTGTTGGCGGAATGCGTGCGAGTCTTTATAATGCCTTTCCAATCGAAGGAGTGGAAGCCTTGGTTGCGTTCATGGCAGAGTTTGAGAAGGAAAATGGAGGGAAATAGATGTTTCAGATTAAAACATTCAACGCGATTGCTCCGGAAGGAATGGCGCGGTTAGATAATGAAAATTACCGTATTAATGAAAGCGAAGAACCAGATGGTATTATTTTACGCAGTCAAAAACTGCATGATTATGATTTTCCTGAATCAGTTTTAGCAGTTGCTCGTGCGGGGGCTGGTACGAATAACATTCCTGTAAAAGAATGTACGGAAAAAGGAATCGTGGTGTTTAATACACCGGGGGCGAATGCTAATGCGGTAAAAGAATTGGTGATTGCGAGCTTATTATTATCTGTCCGACCAATGGTTCAAGGGATCAGTTGGGTGCAGACATTAGAAGGAGCCAATGTTGATGAACAAGCAGAGGCTCAAAAATCGCAGTTTGCTGGAACGGAATTAGAAGGCAAGAAGCTTGGTGTTATCGGACTTGGATCGATCGGAGCGATGGTAGCCAATGATGCTTATCGTTTGGGAATGGAAGTTACAGGTTACGATCCTTATGTATCAGTGGATACGGCGTGGAGTATTTCTCGCCGAGTAAAACGGGCAAAAGATTTGAAGGAAGTTTTGACCAATTGTGATTTCGTCACGATTCATGTTCCGTTGACTGAGCAAACACATCATTTAATCAGCACGGAAGAGTTGATGCAAATGAAACAAACCGCTCGCTTATTAAATTTCGCACGGGGAGAGATCGTCGATACGGATGCAGTTGTAAAAGCAGTCAATGAAGATCGTATCGCTGGTTTTACCACTGACTTTGCGGAAGAAAAATTACTTCATAACGATAAGATTACTGTTTTGCCGCATTTAGGCGCATCAACTGAAGAAGCAGAAGTCAACTGTGCCAAAATGGCTGCTCGCGGTTTAAAGCGTTTCTTAGAAACAGGAGTCATTAAGCGTTCGGTTAATTTTCCAAATGTTGAAATGGCCTTTGAATCACCTTATCGAATCACGATTATCAATCGTAATGTACCGAATATGCTGGGGTTGATTGCTTCTGAAATTGCCTCTTTAGATGTTAATATTGATAATATGGTGAATCGCGGAAAAGATGACCATGCGTATACTTTAGTAGATGTTTCAGAGACAAATCCTGATAAAATCGCGGCGATTGTAGAGCAATTAAGTAAAAATGAAGGCATTGTTCGTGTTCGCGCAATCAAGCGGGATGAGGAGAGTGAATTTTAATGGTTCAGGTTCATCCTTTTAAAGGCGTACGTCCAGCAACAGACTTGGCTGATAAAGTAGCTGCCTTGCCCTATGATGTTGTTAATTCACAGGAAGCCAGAGACTTAGCAGCGGATAATCCCTACAGCTATTTTCATATCGATAAAGCGGAAATTGATCTGCCAACAGAGCTTTCACCCTATGATGAAAAGGTCTATCAAAAAGCAGCAGCAAATTTGGCGGAGTTTTTGGAAAAGGGCTGGCTATTCAAAGAGTCAGATGACTGTTTTTATCTCTATGAATTAGTGATGAATGGTCGCAGCCAAACTGGGATTGTTGCGTGTACTTCAATTAGTGATTACATTGATGAAAAAATTAAAAAACACGAATTTACTCGTCATGAAAAAGAAATTGACCGTATGAACCATATACGTACTTGTGATGCCAATACGAGCCCGATTTTCTTAAGTTATCGTCCACAGTCGGAAATCCAAACGATCATTAAAACCTGGCAAAAAGATCACCAGCCGGTATATGATTTTACCAGCTATCATGAGGTGACGCATCGTGTTTGGGTAATTGATCAAATTGAAACGATTGATCAATTGACGGAGCTATTTTCAGAAGTAGACGCCTTGTATATCGCTGACGGCCATCACCGGACAGAATCAGCAGTAAAAATCGGCTTAGAGAAACGCCAATCTGGCGAACAAAATCCTGAAACTGAGCAATTCCTGTCGATTATCTTTCCTGAGAACGAATTAGCCATCTGGGAATACAACCGTGTACTAAAGGTAGCCCCACCATCCGATTTCATGGATCGTTTAGCAGAAAATTATCAAGTAACTAAAACGGGTATCAAAAAGCCTGAAAGAGCCGGCGAATGCCAGTTATATGATGGAACAGCTTGGTATACCTTAAGAATCAAACCGGAAAAAGTTCCGACTGATCCAGTAGAAAAATTAGATGTGGCCTTGCTGCAGAAATTTGTGTTGGAAGAGATTTTCGGGATTATGGATATTCGTACCGATAAACGAATTGATTTTGTTGGTGGGATTCGCGGGACGGAAGAGCTTGAAAAGCTTGTGGATTCAGGCGACTGGAAATTAGCCTTTTCAATGTACCCAACACAAATGACCGATCTTTTAACGGTGGCAGATGCGAAAAAAATTATGCCGCCGAAGTCAACATGGTTCGAACCGAAGCTGTTGAGCGGATTGTTCTTACATGAGTTAGAAACTAAATAAGCGTGAACTCTCGAAAGTGATTTTTCGAGAGTTTTTCTATTTCACGACATTATTTTATTGACTATAATGTGCGTGGCACAGTATAATGGATGTGAAGAGGTGATCATATGCCGGATAAGGATATTGTTCAGAACTATGTGACAGAATTAAAAAGAGGAAATCTCGTTTTGGCTGTATTAGGCAGCTTGGATACGCCTCACTATGGATATGCACTTTTGCAGACATTGCAGGAGCGAGGAATGGAGATTGAGGCCAATACGCTTTATCCATTGCTGAGAAGGCTGGAAAAGCAGGAGCTGCTGGAAAGTGATTGGGATACCACTAAAAGCAGACCGCGGAAGTATTATACGATCAGCAAAAAAGGTCAAATGGTTAAGGATAAGTTGTTTGAAGCATGGAAGGAAATGCAAAAAAGTCTAATGGACATCTACTCGGGGGAGTGACTATGGAAAATTTAATTGAGCGCTATATCGCGGCGGTTGTTCAGCAATTGCCGGAAAAGGAACGGGCAGAGGTCGCCCAAGAATTACGCAGCAATATTTATGATATGCTGTCAGATCAGCCAAATGATGCTGAGATCAAAGAGGTGCTGCAATCGATGGGTTCTCCGACAAAGCTGGCTGAACAATATCGGCAAAACCCTCGTTATCTCATTTCTCCGCAGGTGTATGATGAGTACATTCGCTTACTGAAGCTGTTGGTTCCGATTGTCGGGATTATTACAGTTATCGTTGGGGCGGTGACTGGGGTTTTTGAGACGCTGCAGCAAAATAGCAATCAGGTTAGCCGCATTCTTCAGGTGATGTTTCAATCTGGAATTCAAAGCGGTGTATCTGGAGTGATGCAGACACTTGTATGGACGACAGTGGGATTTGTGATCGCTGAGCGGACAGGTGCTTTAAATAGCAGGAAAAAGGATGATTGGAAGGTGACGGATTTGCCGCCGTTGACTACAGAAAAACTGATTCCTTTATCTGATCCAATAGCAGAAATTATTGCCGTCATTGTTTTTAGTGTCATTTTCATATTTGTATCGGTAAGTGGATTCTCTCACGTTTTCACCGAATCAGAGAATGTTAGTTTTAATGTTCCATTATTCAGTAACAGCTTTACAATGTTTTTGATTCCGGTGTTAATTATAGGAACCCTACTGACATTAATTGTTGGTGTGGTGAAATTGATTGATCGCCGTTGGACGAATCGTGTGTGCTTTTGGTCTATTATTGACACTGCCGTTTCGGCAGTTATGTGGGTCTTTTTATTGATGCACAATAATATTTTTAGCCAGGAATTAGTTGAACTGCTTCAAGAACAAACCTGGTCTAGAGGAGATGTCTTGCATTACATTTCTACAGGAAATACAGCTTCAATTCGTTTGATCATTAGCCTTATTATTGTTATCGTTTCTGTGATTCAAATTATTTCAGTTCTCTATAACCGAAGTAAACGAAGCCACTATTCAGGTTATGTGAATCAAGAACAAGCATGATGAAAAGATTGTTTAGACTCTCTATTTGAGGGTCTATTTTTTTCTGGATACACTTTTTTGTTTTACTCATGAGCTCGCTGTCCTTGGTTTTGCTTTTCGTAGTTTATGAGTTAGCCGAGAACACTCGCGACTTTATTCATGCAGATGAATCGGATTCGGTCGTGGCATAGCTTTAGCTATGTTAAACGACCGACATATTCAAATTTAGTATATACCTATGTTAAAATGATGGAAACGGATTCAATGCGAAAAAATTTCGACAGATTGAGGTGAATGCTATGCTGCGACACAAAGCCTATAAATTCAGAATCTACCCCAACGCCGACCAAGAGGTTTTGATCATTAAAACGATTGGGTGTGTTCGTTTTGTCTATAACTATTTCTTGGCTCTTTGGAACGAAGAATATTCTAAAAATGGCAAAGGTTTAACCTATAATTCCTGTTCTGCCATGTTGCCTCAGATGAAAAAGAATGAAGCAACGAGTTGGCTAAAAGAAGTCGATAGTATTGCGCTTCAATCCTCGGTAAAAAATCTTTCCGATTCATTTTCTCGATTTTTTAAAAAACAAAATAGGCGACCACAGTTTAAAAGCAAAAAGAATCCCGTCCAAAGCTATACCACGAAAAACGTCAATAAGAGCATTACGATTATTGAAAACATCATCAAATTACCTAAATTAGGGCAAGTGAAATTTGCGAAAAGTCGAGAGCTCAATGGACGGATTTTAAACGCAACCATTCGGAAAAATCCAAGTGGGAAATTTTTTGTCTCAATCCTTTGTGAAGAAGAAGTCCCAGAATTGCCTAAAACGGGCTTAGAAATTGGAATTGATTTAGGCATCACTGATTTTGCGATTCTTTCTAATGGTCAAAAAATCGATAATAATCGATTCACGTCCAAAATGGAGAAAACACTCAAACGGGAACAACGTAAATTGTCTCGCCGTGCGTTACTCGCTAAAAAAGCGGGGAAAGAACTTTTTGAGGCTAGAAACTATCAAAAACAAAAGAAAAAAGTCGCCCGATTGCACGAAAAAGTAATCAATCAACGCACGGACTTTCTGAATAAGTTGAGTACAGAGATTGTCAAAAATCACGATAGTATCTGTATCGAAGACTTAAATACGAAAGGTATGTTGCGTAATCATAAGCTAGCCAAAAGTATTTCGGATGTCTCTTGGTTTAGTTTTGTGAGTAAATTACAGTACAAAGCTGAATGGTACGGTCGTGAGATCATCAAAGTAGATAAATGGTTTCCGTCTAGTCAGCTTTGTTCAAAATGTGGACACAAGGACGGCAAGAAGTCACTCGAAATTAGAGAATGGACTTGTCCTGTTTGTCATGCGCATCATGATCGCGACATCAATGCGAGTAAAAATATTTTGGCTGAGGGTCTACAAATACAAGTAATAGTCTAGATACCTTAACCGTAGGAACTACGGGGATAGCTTGGTCAATAAGAGACACCGCTGCGGGCAAAGAAATCCGTTCGCAAGTCTGCTCTATTCCCAAGAATCTCGTGACTTTAGTCATGAGAGGTTCAAAATAGTTTGAGATCTAGTTCGATGGAATGTAATAGAAAGTTGCTGTGCAACGATTGAATTTTAGAGTGTTTAACTGCCAGCAGCTTTTAAAAATGAGAGAAGATGAGCAAGTATGAATCGAATAATAGGGTATTTCAAAGCGAATCTCTTAATGAGTATTTCATTAGTCTTAGCTATTATCAGCTGTTTGATCGGCCGTTTTTCAAGTACATTTATTGACTATAAAGTAATTTTTAGTTTATTTGGTTTGATGTTGCTGATTCAAGGTTTTGAAGAAGTGGGGCTTTTGCGTTATATTGCCCAAAAGCTGCTGCATTTTTCCAAGAATAGTGTCAATTAGTTCAATTGATGATTGTACTATCTTTAATAGGATCGATGTTTCTGACAAATGACGTGGCGATTTTGACTTTACTGCCGATTTATTTAAAGCTGTTGTCTATACTGCCGAAATTTAAAGGACGCTTTCTAGGCAGCGTGTTGATCATTGTTGCGGCTAATCTAGGAAGTAGCTTTTTTCCGTTTGGCAATCCGCAAAATTTATTTTTGTATGATTATTATCATGTACCGCTCGTTCAATTTTTGTCTTGGATGTCGCTAGTCCTTTTGGTTAGTGTGATCTCTCTGGGATTTTTGACTCTGCTGGTAGCGAAGGATTCCTTAGACGAAATTCAGCTAAAAGAAAATCAGATTAATCGAAAAGAAAGTCTGCTGCTGACAGGATTGATGCTGCTAATGATTTTTGTAGTTCTGGATATTCTACTATATCAGTGGGTGATTCCTTCAGTAGCGCTAATCATTCTGCTTTACCGACGTGAATTGTACAAAAAGGTGGATTATGGATTATTAGTAACCTTTGTCAGTTTTTTTATCATCGTTGGTAATATTGGAGATGCTGAGTTTATCAATACTTTTTTGAAGACTTTGAACGGAAAAGAAATTTATTTGGCAGGATTAGGATTAAGCCAAGTCATTTCTAATGTACCGGCTGCCTTCTTGATTGCGCCGTTTACATCCAATCAACAGGCGGTCATTTTAGGCGTAAATATCGGCGGGTTAGGGACATTGATTTCCTCATTGGCTAATTTAATCGGCTACAATTTATTCCGAGTTTATTATCCTAGAAAGACGAAGAGGTTCCTTGGTTTGTTCTGTATGGTCAATTTTAGTCTGCTCCTGCTGTTGGGAACAATCTTCTATTTCGTTATCCATTAGAAAGCGCCAAGAATTCCTGAAAATCGGCTAAGTTTCTTATGGGAATTCTTCCAAAAAACATGAAAACGCTTCGAACAGTGTTAAGCTAAACTTGTGAGAAATGAGTAGGGAGGATTTTGAGATGAACGATAAGACAAAAATGATTCATGGATACCATGCATTTGATGGAGAAACCGGCGCTTCTTCAATACCAATTTACCAATGTTCGACTTTTAAGCAAGACTCTATTAAGGAAGGACAGCCGTACACTTATTCTCGGTTCGGAAATCCTACACGTACATCTTTAGAAGCGGCAGTCGCTGCATTGGAAAACGGGAAATATGCGACAGCGTTCGCATCTGGAATGGGCGCGATATCGGCGGTTTTGCTGAGCTTTAATCAAGGGGATCATTTAGTCATGTGCAAGAGTATTTATGGCGGCACCTTTCAATTAGTGAATGAAGTGATGAATCGTTTTGGGATCGAGGTGACCTTTGTCGATGAAACCAACCTAGACGAATGGGAGCATGCGATCCGTCCTAATACAAGAGGACTTTACTTAGAAACACCATCTAATCCATTATTATCAGTGACAGATATTGCTGGCGTTGTAGCGATCGCCAAGGCGCATCATCTAGTGACAATGATCGATAATACATTTATGACACCGCAATTTCAAAAACCATTGGCTCTAGGAGTCGATATTGTGATCCACAGTGCAACTAAGTTTATCAATGGCCATAGTGATGTGGTGGCCGGTTTAGTGATTACGAATGATGAAAAATGGCACGATCAAATCAAACTGCAGCAAAAGGTTCTTGGCGGGATTTTAGGAGTTGAAGATTGCTGGTTGACGATGCGAGGATTAAAAACGATGGCTTTGCGAATGGAGCAAAGTGCTCGCAGCGCTGAAAAAATCAGTCAAATGCTGGAGAATCATCCAGCTATACAGAAGGTTCACTATCCGGGCTTATCTAATCATCCCGGATATGACATTCACAAACAACAGGCAACCTCTGGAGGTGCGGTTCTATCCTTTGAGTTAGTTAACCAAGAAGCGGTTTACACCTTCGCAGAGGCGTTGCAGATACCGATTGCGGCTGTTAGCCTTGGTGGTGTGGAATCGATCTTATCCTATCCAGTAACGATGAGCCACGCTTGTGTTCCAAGGGAAGAAAGAGAAAAGCAAGGGATAACAGATGGCTTGCTGCGTTTGTCTGTAGGAATCGAAGACACAGAAGACTTGCTAGCAGATTTGGAACAGGCATTGGCTAAGGTTCGTGTAACAGTAAAATAGTTAGAATCAACGCGTCGGGAATTTTCTCGACGTGTATTTTTATGTTTCAATATGCAGAGAAAATAGTTGTCATTTTTCTTTTTTTTAGAAAAATGATCCCTTACTATGAACTAGTTCGGTATAATGGTATCATCTCTTGGAGGAAGTGAAAGTCATGCTTGAAAATTTTTTACGTCCAGAAGTCTTGCTTTCAAACGTCATTGTTTGTCTAGCAACTTTTTTGATTACGCGATGGGCGCTAAAACGAAAGAAAAAGCCGCAGCGCCAAAAAGAAACTGTTCAGATACCGAAGCAAACGGCAGACGGAGCAGCTGTCTTAGAGGCTTCATTGTCAACGCTGCGATCGTATAAGAACAATCTCAACCAATATGGCTATGCGTACTTTCAAGAAACGACACCAATTGTAATCGAACAATTGAAGGCAGAGGCGAACAGCTTGATCCTTTCTGAAGGGACTCAGACAATTCACGATCTGCTGCAAAAAAATTACGAGAGGCTAATATCGTTTCAGCAACAGGAAGTCGCAGATACGAAAAAATTGGAATTAGAAGTATTGAATCATGTCAATAAAACGATCATTGATTGGCGCAATCTTCTGAAGCACAGCAAATAAATGCTAAGTATAAGCTCAAGGAAGCTTCATTTTTTAGCACATAAAAACACACCCCCGTTGCAGGATAATGATATACAGCAGGGGTGTGTTTTTTAAAGATGTAATCGACGGCGAATACCATCCACACGTGAGCCTAACAATTTGTCGGCCATTCGTGTTTTTAAGGCTAGAACCATGTAGGTAAATCCACCAAAGGCAGCTACGATGATAATAATGATCATTGATTGCATTTTAGAATCCGAGCTTAAGAAGACTTCGCAGCCGAACTTAACGATGTAAGCGACAACGCCCATAACAATGGACATTACTGTGACTTTAGCGATAGAAATCATTGTTTCTTTAAATGGAAACTGCGAAATGACATGAATGCGATCCAACAAAAACATATTTGCCACTAAAAATCCTACAAAGGATGCAATAAGCGGCCCATACGCCTCGAACATAAAGATTAAAGGGAATTGCGCGACGATTTTTACAAATATCCCAATACATAAGAACCATACGGCCTGCATATTGCCATCAAGCCCCTGCAGCATTGTTGAACAGACCATGAATAAGCCCATCATGATCCCCACCACGCAGGAGGCTGCTAATAATTCTGAGCCAAGGGCATTCGGCCAGTAGAATAGAGTATTTAACGGATAAGCAAGGACAATCATTCCGACAGTTGCCGGCATCATCACAAAGAAAAGCAATTGGATATTATTCGTCACTAATTTTGCCAAGCCCTCGTGATCCTTTTTTGTAAAGCGCTCCGTAATCAACGGCAGACCAGCTGTAGCCATGGCGGTTCCTAGTGCGATCACGACCATTGTTAATTTATCTGGATTAGCAGAGATTAATGTAAAGAGATCAGCATTTTTCGCCGCAGAGTAATCTGTTACGATCGACATGATTTTTTCAAAGGAATATTGGTCGATCAGTTTAAAAATACTAATGGCGCTCCCGACAATAATAAAAGGAATCGCCTGTTGAATCATTTGAAGAACGAGTTGTCCTCCAGAGAAAGTAATCTGGTTATTACTCTCTCGAATCAGCTCACGAAAGGCTGAGCGTTCCTTAAGTAATGAAAAGAGCAGCACACCCATTGCAAAAGCCACACCAATGAAAGCCGCAAAGGTTGAGTGAACCACGGCAGTCTTATAGCTGCCATTGTTGATCTGCATGATAATGAAGGCCGAAGCCAGCATGTAGCAAACCCGCGCGATTTGTTCGATGATTTGAGACAATGCGTAGGGCTTCATGTTGTTGTTCCCTTGGAAGAAACCCCGAATCACACTCATCGCTGGAAAGATCAGCAACACAACACTTAAAGAGCGCATAACAGGGACTAAATCAGCGTTTCCTTGAGATAGGTATGGCGCGCCTAGGTACATGATAGCTGCACAAAGGATTCCTCCGATGGTCATTAGCCGCATCGTATAAAATAGTAATTTTTTACTTAATCCATATTCATTCATGGAATTATAGCGGGCGGTTTGTTTTGCCACTGCTGCAGGAATTCCTGCAGTAGAGATCATTAAAAACAACGCGTATACATTATAGCCCTTCGTATATAAATAATTCGCTTCTAGACCGTGGGGTTGCATCCAGGCGATCCACGGAATTACATAGACAGCACCCAGCAGACGAGAGAAAATATTACCGATTGTCAGCCATGCTGTACTTTGAACCATTTTTTCCTGAGCGTTTGTCTGCTTGTTCAAAGCGGCAGATGGTGCTACAGTCGGTTCCTTCTCAGTAGCTTGAGGAGTCTTTTTTTTATATTCTTTCTTTTGCGGCGCAGCCGCTTCGCTATGATAACGAGCCACCCGTGAAGGCGTTTGATTCAGCCCGCCATCTTTTCTTGTATTTTCAGTCATATAAACCAGCTTTCTGCAACAGTATCCCCCATATTTTACCTGTTATTTCCCCTTGTTACAATGCTGAGAGTGAATCTTTAAGATTTAGGTATAAAGGGATCAATATGATTGGCGAAGCTTTCAAGGTTTCGTGTTTGGATATAAACGGTTCCGCGGCCATGAAACTCATTCACGACACCTTCGCCAGTCTTGAAACCAAAAGTGCCAGAAGCAACACGAATGTTGTAATCTAATGAATTTGTCCAAGCAATCACGTGCTGATTGTCGATAATGACTGGAGATTGTCCATCTAATTTGATTTTTTCTACATCACCAAAAGCAGAAACCAAAATCTGTCCACGTCCAGTTGTTTCCATCACAAAAAATCCTCCCGTACCGCCTAAAAGAGCACCTGAAAGCTTTTGTCTTTGCATTTGGTAGCTGACATTCTCCTCACTGGCAAGAAAAGCCCCCGTGTTCAAACGCCAATGTTCAGCTCCGACATCTAAGGCGAAGATTTTTCCAGGTACGGCAGGGGCGATAGCAATCATCGCTTCATTGGAGCGAGCAGTAGCTGTACTGATAAAGAAGCTTTCACCACTTGTTACTGAACGACCTAAAGCACTTAAGGCGCCACCAAGTCCTTTTTTTCCGTTTGTATTCATATGTCCCTCAAGCTCGATGTCTCCCAGCTGGTAAACCATCGCGCCTGGTTCAATTCTTAATTTTTCTCCTCGTTGTAAATGAACCTTCGCAGTAGGAGCGAAGGTACTGGCTGATAATTCATAGTTCATAGGTAAAACTCCCTTCTAAGTCATTTGATAAATTATATCATTTTACGTATCTTTTCTGTGAGATTTTGATAAGATTGTTAAAAGGGATAAGATGGAGGAAGAAATATGGAAATTTTAGCTTTTGAACAGGTTCAGATTATTCGTCAACAAAATGCTTTGCTGCAGGATATTGATTGGCGTATCAAAGCTGGCGAAGATTGGGCGGTTTTAGGGTTGAACGGTGCAGGAAAGAGCTTATTGCTGAATATGATTTCAGGCAGCTTATGGCCCACTTCTGGTAAATTAACCGTTTTAGGTCAGCGGTTCGGAGAAACATCTATTCCTGATCTAACGAAACGAATCGGCTGGGTAAGTCAATCATTGCAGGAACGAATTCATCGCGAGGAGCAGGCGGAGGCCATCGTATTGTCAGGAAAATTTGCCAGTATTGGGATTTATCAAAAATACTCGGAGGCTGATATGGAGGAGGCCAAGCAGCTTTTACTATCACTTGGGGCGAAAAAATTAATCGGCAAAGTCTATCAGGTTTTGTCGCAAGGGGAGAAGCAAATCGTTCTGATCGCGCGTGCACTCATGGCAAAACCAGAATTATTGATTCTCGATGAGCCATGTAATGGTCTTGATTTATTTGCTCGAGAAGATTTGCTGGCACGAATTAAACAGATGAAACAAACTGCAGATGCACCGAGCTTGCTGTATGTCACGCACCATACGGAAGAAATCCTGCCGCTGTTTAATCAGGTTTTAATGATTCGCGAAGGTAAAATCTTCAACCAAGGACCACGGATCGAACTGTTAAAAGAAAAAGTATTGAATGATTTTTACCAACGACCGATCGCACTTCATCAAATGAGTGGGGATCGGATGATGGTGATTCCTAAATAAATACTAGGATTCCTCTCTATGCAGAGGGATTTTTTTGCGAATTCTGCTTTTCCCAGTTTGTTAGGCTTGAGCTCTAATTATTAATTTTCTTGAATATAGCGAACAGACTCTTTAGTAGAATCTCATAACTGAGCTATTTGTAGTAATTAACGAAGTAAAAATATCGCATAAGAAATATATGTACATTCTCTCCAAAAAAAGTCACAGCAATCAACACAATCGTCCAATTTTAGATTTTTCATTTGTCATAAAAATTGCCCTGAAAGCAATTAAGAAAACCTCAGGAGTAATCTGCTCCTAAGGTTTTCTTATCTCAGCATAATTCCGTTTCCGAAATCTGTGACAAGTAATCATCGACTGCTGTTAAAAGACGGCTCATCTTTTCCTGATCAAAAGGTGAGGCAAGGTGACCTAACTGGACTGTTTCCAAAAAGGTTTTACTTCCGCCGATACGACAAATCGCAAGATAATCCTGCCAAGTAGATGGGTCAATTTCAACAATCTGTCGTTGCCAAAATTGCAAGGCGCATACCTGGGCTAAAGTATAATCGATGTAATAGAAGGGAACTTCAAAAATATGACCTTGACGATACCAGTAAATTCCTCGTTCTAAAGCTTCGGAGGCCTGATAATTCCGTTCCGGACAATAACTGTGCTCCAGTTCACGCCAGCAGGCTTTTCGCTCATGCGCTGTCCATTCAGGATGCAGATACACTTCCTCTTGAAAATGATCAACTAAAGCACCATAAGGTAAAAACTGCAGTGCGCTGCTTAGATGAGCAAATTGATATTTTCTGCTATCCGTTCCGAAGAATTTCTCCATCCAAGGCCAAGTTAGAAATTCCATACTCATAGAATGGATTTCGGCGGTGTCCGAAGTTGGAAAAACCAGCTCAGGCTCTTTGATCCAGCGAGACAGATAGCTTTGGAAAGCGTGTCCTGTCTCATGAGTCAGGACATCAACATCATCTGATGTACCATTAAAATTTGCGAAAATGAAGGGCATTTGAATACCATCGATGAATTCACAATAGCCGCCGCTTTGTTTTCCTGAACGACTGGCTAGATCCATGAATTTTTGTTGCGCCATCAAGTCAAAAAAATCGCCAGTCTCATCAGAAAGTTCCTGATACATCGCTTGGGCTTTTTGAATTAATGCTTCTCCTTGGCTTTGCGGACGAGGATTGCCATCTGGATAAACGAGGGGCAGGTCATAATGTAAGAGTGCTTCAAGCCCTAAGCGATCAGCCTGTCGTTGATAGAGCTTTTGATTGATTGGCACGACCTTTTCCAGAATAAATTGACGGAAATCCTGTAGCTGACTACGATCATAGCTCCAGCGATTCATTAAATGATCTCCGTACTCGACATAATTCTCAAAGCCTAGTTTTTCTGCCTGCTGATGGCGCAGCTGGACTAAGCGATCATAGATCTCATCAAATTCTTCTTCGTGGGCGACAAAAAAGCTGTCGTAAAGTTTTTGAGCAGACTTTCGGATTTCTCGGTTTGGATCAGTAAAGAAGGCAGATAACTCTGACAGTGTCCGTTTCTTACCGTTAAAGTCCAATTCAGCTGAAGCGATCAATTGAGTGTATTGGCTAATTCCTTCATTTTCCTGCTGTTTTAAAGCAATAACCGAGTCATCTAATAGACGCAGTTGATCCTGTGCATAAAGAAATAGTGTTGTCGGGAAATCCTTTTCTAATTGTTCCCGATAAGAAGAGGATAGCAGGCTTTTGTAAAAATGATTGTGGATTTGATCAACTATAGGAGCATGTTGATCCCAAAAGTCATTTTCCTCACGATAGAAGCTGTCCTTTGTATCGATTGAGTGTCGAATGTAGGCCAATTTCATGTTTTTAGCCATCTCAGCACGTAATTGATTTAGCTTTTCTAGAGCTGCCTTTGCGGCTGGGTAATTTGGAGCTTCGGAAAATTGTTGAGTAACTTGATGAAAGAGCGTTTCATATTGTGTTAAATCAGGTCGCTGATACAGAATTTCAGAAAAAAGCATGATGAACCTCCTAAAATATAAGAATCTTCTTCATTATAGCAAAAAACCTGCCAGCATCACGCTGACAGGCTCTTCCTGTTTTATGAATTCATCATTAATTCTTCGTTTAATACCTCGTCAATCGAAGTATATTCCATGTTTAAGTCTTTAGCTACTGGCTCAATTGTCAGCTTGCCATTGTAAGTGTTGACTCCACGTCGAAGGGCTAAGTTATTCTTCAAGATTTCTTCTAATGGGTTATTTGCTAACAGATTTGCATACGCCATCGTGCTGTTGCTCAAGGCATATGTTGCTGTTTGTGGAACGGCACCCGGCATGTTTGCTACTGCATAGTGAACCACACCTTCAGTCACGTAGGTTGGATCATCATGAGTCGTCACGCGGTCTTCTGTTTCGAAGATCCCGCCTTGGTCGATCGCGACATCCACGATTACTCCATGATCAGGCATTTGAGCAACCATTTCTTTGGTAACCAATGTTGGTGCTTTGTGTCCTGGGATCAATACGGCACCGATAACCAAATCAGCCGTTTTCAAACATTCTTGAATGTTGTAGCTATTTGACATCATGGTTTGTACGCTGTTGCCGAAAATAATATCCAATTCCTTCAAGCGAGGAACGCTGACATCTAACAAGGTTACATTAGCACCTAGACCTAATGCTAATTTAGCGGCGTTCAATCCAACAACACCACCGCCGATTACGACTACATTTCCGCGACGCACACCAGGAACACCAGATAGTAGAATACCTTTTCCACCGTTAACACGTTCTAAATAATTCGCGCCGATTTGTGCCGCCATACGTCCTGCGATTTCACTCATTGGAGCAAGTAACGGTAAGGTATTGTCAGCTGGCTGGACATTTTCATAAGCAATCGCATTGACACCGCTATTAACTAATGCTTCAGTCAATGGTTTGTTTGCTGCTAAATGCAAATAGGTAAATAGTAGCAACCCTTTGCGGAAATATTGATATTCTTCAGGTAGAGGTTCTTTGACCTTCATCACCATTTCAGCCGCCCAAACATCTGCGGCACTGTCGATAATGGTTGCACCTGCTGCCGCATACTCTTCGTCCGTAATGGCAGAACCTTTACCAGCGTCCTTTTCAACTAATACTTGATGACCACGATTGGTTAAATCAAATACACCAGATGGGGGAAGGGCAACACGATTTTCATTGTTCTTGATTTTTTTGGGAATTCCAATAATCATTTGACACACTCCTTCTTAACGATTCGTATACGAAGTGGATTCGCTTACAAAATAATTGTACAGGAATTTCGAACAATTTCAAATAAGAATTTGCAAAGTTTTTATACAAATTGAACGATTGCGACCAAATGAAATCCTTTACACTTTTTAATCTTCCACTTTAAATGCTTAGAATGTTCTTATTGATCAGGGCTGCCTGATAAAAATTATTATTTTTATAATTGAGAAATAAAATATTTGCGAAAATGGAAATTACTGGTAATAATAGATTAAGGAGATGAAGGAGCGAAGTTACTATGCCAGATATACAACGAATCAATCAATTAAAAGAGCAGGTCAGTTTTTTAGAAGCGCGCCTGACTCGTTATGAAGAATTATTACACGGCTCGGTACTAAAGCGGATCATCTTTGGGGGTGGGCGGCGAGCAAAGCTTAGTATTCTCGAAATCGTGATCGGTTTGATTGTTTTATTATATACACTATTTAGAATGGAATTAAGCGTTATCTCACTGGTGATTATTGCTTTAGCGTTGATTATGATTCTTTTTTCTGCGATTCAGTTGAATGTGTTTCGGAAAAAGAACGGTACTGAAAAGTATCAGCGAATGATCAACAGCTTAACAGCAGAAAAGGCATCAATGGAAAAAGAGCTGACCCGTTTAGTTGCTGAAAAAAATGGACTTGAGTGAACGTACTCAAGTCCATTTTTTAGGTTCGCAGCAACTGATTGTTGGTTTTGTTGATTTCATCTACCATTATCTGAATTTTATTTAAAGAGTGCACGCTGGGACAAAGTTCAACGGCGATGATGGGTGTTTGACAGTTCGGTACATCGAATGTGGAGGTGCTGATGATAATATCGTGTTCTTCAAAAAGCTCCGAATAGCTTCGATTATGCAGTTGCGAAGCATTTATTTGATGAATCGTATAGTTTCCTCGAAGTGACAAACGCAAAAGCTCCGTCAATAAGCTTTCCTGCATAATAGAATCAGTAGACACGACCAAAAGTTTAACGGGCTTTTCTGATCGCCTCATTCCATTTAAGCAGTTTGGAACAGTAGCTATGATTTGATAGATATAGTTATCAATAAATTCATCTGAATTAAAGAGATGATACTCCTCAGTAAATTCGAGTATGAGCTTGCGCAGCTGATAGACGCAATGAGCATGAAAAGTCTCTAGCAACCGCAAGCAATCCTTTTTTCGATCCTGGAGAATACTGATCATTTCCTTTGTTTTTGCATGGAAAAGATGCTGATTAATCAAGATTGTCGCTACTTGATCCTTTTGTTTTGCAGTTAGTGGAACGATTAGCATTCTACTGAGTTTTTCTGCTAACTCAAGGTGTATTTCATAATGATAGGCTAGAGAATAATTATTCTCCATGACCTTTTTCTTTTGTTTATCTCCTAATAAGAATAAATCGGAATAAAGCAGCCAAAAACTATCCTTCACGATGTCTTCGGAACAAAGAATTCCCAGCTCTCTCCGCAGGTAGGGCTCAAACCTGTTGACTGTGTATGGATTAGGTGCGCTAATCGCAGTTGATCGTAATCGTTTCGGAACAATACGATGTCCTCTTGAGATTCGTACCAGACTGATAAAAAAAGTAATTGATAGACGGTTATACTGAGCCAGCGATAATGATAGCTCATTTTCTCTAACTATCGAGCGAACAATTTTCTCGCCAAAATGAAAAAATTCCGAACTGAAGCGTGTGTTTTCACGGGCTTCTTTTTTTTCAGAAAAATATAAAAAATATAAATGCCGAATAGCTGTCTCATCACCCGTTAAACGAAAAGGGCGACGCTGGATAGACATTTTCCAGCGCCCTAATGTTTCTTGCAGGTCCTTCATTGCTGCTTGAACTGTACTCAGACTGCAGAATAGTTTTTTCGAAAGCTCTAATAGTGTATAAGATTCTTCATAAAAGATCGCTTCTAGCAGTTTAAAAGCAATTGAGTTTCTAATTAACGTTGAATATAAAATATCAATTGTGGCATTATCTTTGAGTTCTAAATGATATAGACTATTTTCTCGTACTATCTTGTAATACTCGCTTTGATTGTTGATGGCGCGAATATCATTTAGAAATGCAGGTATCGTACATTGAATGATTGACGATAATTCCTCACTCGAACGTGGATGTTGAGAGTAATAGAGTGTTTCAACTAACTGTAATTGTCGCTGACTATCTCGTTTCAGTAGACGGCGTAAGTTCATGATGTAGTTCCTTTCGTGATAAAAGTGGGTCAAATTGATTAATAAACTGTTGAATTCGATCAAAATCTTTTGCCGTTGGAAAAGCGTTGATCGCAATCAAAGGACAAGCAGGTACTAGATCCTTCATCGTAACATTCGTAACAATCAGATCGTATTGCTGTGTTAAGTCAGTCAGTTGATCCTGCTTGATGAAGGGCGTCTCAAAGTGTTCATACGTGACTGCACCCTTGATGAAATCAGGAAAAACAGAATGCCAAAAGCGTTCATGAGTGGTGGAAGTATCTGACAGGAGAAGCACCTTGATAGGCCTGTCAGAATTAATTAAACGCTGCAGCAGATTATCTATCGTTGTTATCAAAAAACTGATATACAGCGGAACAAACTCCTCCTGATGAAGCGGCGATAAAAAGTTGCTGACAACATTCTCAAGCTTTTTGATTTCTCGATAGTATTTTTTATCAATTAAATGCAACATAATTTTTTCTGACTCGTGCAAAATTTCGATTGAATGCTTTTCTGGATAGTAGCAAAATAATTCATTGCCGAGCAGCCGAGTAGCGTCGACCATTTCATTTTGTGAAAGTGGTGTACTCAATAGATCGCTGACCGCTTCCAGCAATAAATAATGTGTATGGTAGAAATTTGCTAGGCGTCTATTTCTTTTGTGAACCAGTGCTTGCTGTTTACGATTCAGAAGCAGTTGATGTGAAAACAACGGCCATAAGCACTCTTTTAGACAAGCATTGGTAAACTCTAAAGATGTTTCCCGCTTGATCAAACGTACTAATGATTCAAGCTGCTTCACATTAGGTATAATTAATCCGCTGTAGCGGTAAATCCGCTTCATTTTATGCCCATGCTTTTGACGTTGCAGCCCAATCAAAAAGCTATGCATTAATTGGAAATGAATGTTCATATTATTCGTAATTTGATTTTCTTCTAGAATACGACGAGTTAACTCATCCACAGAATTCAAGAGACGTTGAGAAAATCCGTAATCAGCAAACTCCATACGCGACTCTTTAAAGAAGAGATAAAACAAATGTCGAATTGCTCCTTCATCGCCAACCATTTGTAACGGTCGATGTGTAACCGTGATATCCCATTTGATCACTTCTTTCTTGATGCTGATTAAGTAACGCTGCATATTTGAAAAGCTGCAGTTCAATCGGTCAGCAGCAGGTTGGATGCCGCGACTTTTTTCAAAAAGTAGACTGTTAATGACCTGATATTCTAAACTAGTGCGTAAAATATACGCATAAACTGCATCAATCGTTGCATATGAATCAAAGTCGATCGTATAGAGTCCTTTGATTTTCGTGATTTTAAACAACAAATTTTCTCCATTAAGAAAACGAACATCGGTGATTAATGCTGGGAGTGAACAATTTAATGATTCCATTAATTGTTCCGATGTCAGGAGTTCCTTTGCATAATATAATTCTTCAACCAACTGCAAACGACGAGATGTCTCCTTCTTCATTAACCCTCTCATATTCATAAATAAAACCCCTTAAAATGTTTTTTTATTTAATATAATCTTAAAAACCTGATAAAACAAGCGTACCAGCCTTATTTATTTGTTATATTTGTTATTTAACTAATTATCAATATAAAATATTATAATTTAGAATACCAATTTAATAAGGAAATGTACAAATTATTTAAAAAAAATTTGAATAATTTTTTTATTTTTTAATTTCTAATAAATAAAAAAATAAAAAATCCAAAAAAAGAGAAAAAGGAGTGTTAACTGTTGCCTTTCCCCGCAAGAACGAATAGAATTGTCTTTGGAATACATTAAAAAAGATAGTGGAGGCTATACATTATGATCAATAAGCAAAGTTTAGTTGAACAAGTAGCAGAGAAAACAGGATTGACCAAAAAGGACGCAACAGCAGCCGTAGATGCTTTATTTGACGGAATTCAAACTTCATTAAAAGATGGAGAAAAGGTTCAAGTAATCGGCTTTGGAAACTTCGAAGTGCGTGAACGCGCAGCTCGCAAGGGCCGGAACCCTCAAACAGGCGAAGAAATCACTATCGCAGCCAGCAAATCACCAGCTTTTAAAGCCGGAAAACAATTAAAAGATGCTGTAAAATAGTATCAACATTAAACCTGTTGGGGCTGTAAGGCTCTAGCAGGTTTTTGTTTTGATGCAAGGTTAAAAGGGGCAGAAAAGGGGCAAAAATAAAAAGAATGGCTATAAACCATTCTCTTCTAATTGACTGATTAAATCAGTTTTCATTTTATCAGTAATGTGAGTATAGATTTTATTTGTAACGTCGGCATCCTCATGGCCTACTCGATCCATAATAGCCTTCAAAGGAGTATTTTGTTCGGCTAGTAACGACACATGAGTATGTCTAAGTATGTGAGAGGTTAAACGTTTGTGAATGCCACTTTTTTTACCTGCAGCAGCAAAAGAACGATTGAATGAACTATTTTGCATAGGCGTACCTGTTCGGGTCACAAAAACGAATCCATCATTATTAAAATCAGATTCGGATAACAGGTCTAGTTTATTTTCCTCAAAAGTACGTTTTACTAGCTCAACCGTCCGTTGGGTCAATTGAACATCTCTATTTGATTTCTGGGTCTTAGTTGGTCCTATCGCTTTTTGTTTGTAACCTTTGCTGTAGTCGATTGTACCTCTAATGTGAACGATATTATTATCCAAGTCAAAATTTCCTTCTCTTAATGCGACTGCTTCGCCAAAGCGAACTCCTGTTAAATACATAAATTCAGCTAATCGACCGACACGAAAGGTTGACCGACTTTTATAAAGTTGATCTAGGATCAATTTTACTTCATTTTTTTCAAGGTACTTATCCTCAATACGTTCTATATCTTCTAGGGTTTTCGCTTTAGGGATAATCTCTACGTTTTCAACAGGGTTTTTATCAACGTAGCCGAGTTTAATCGCATATTTGAATACTAAGTTAAGATTCGACTTGATATGGGCGATATAAGTCTGAGAATAGTCGAGAGAGGCAAAGAAGTTTTGCAACAATCTTGTATCAATATTTGAAATCAGAATGTCTTCGTTTATATTCTTGAAAATAATTTTTCGAATGGCTACATACGTGTTCTTTGAGTTAGGTCTCAAAGATTTAAAATAATTATTTTCCCATTCAGTATAAACTTGCTGGAAGGGGACTTTCTCGATTTTCTTTTTAGCCAGTTCATTTTCTATTTTATCATTCAGGATACTTAGCGCTTTATTCCATGCTTGTTTTGATTGGCTATTTAGTACCACTGATTTTTTCCGAGTCTTTTCAGTATACGGGTCTTTGTAGCGTTCAATAAACTTGAAACGCCCATCTTTCAATGGTTCTACCCACATTGTCATTTTCTCCTATCATTTGGTATAATAGGCACAACTAAAGAAGCCTATGCCTATAGGCGCTTTATTTTTGCACGATCATACTCTTGCCGGGGTGGGATGTGTTTTTTGTCTAAGCATTTTAGAAAAAAAGTATTGAAATTTATGCTAAAATGAATTTAAATAAAAGTATTCAATATTTATAAAAAAAAGAAAGATAGTAGGTGGTCGTTATGAGAAAAAGAATTACAAATTTTAGTGTTGCAATTACAATTTTTCTTGTTGCTTTGTTCCCTACTTTGCTTCTTTTTGAAAAAGTTGGAGTTAATGATTACATAGGTATTTTAGTAGCTATTCTGATAGCAGCTATTTTCAAGCATAATGTCAAATTTGAGGCATACTAGTTTTTATTCCTCGATAGAGTTATCTTCAATTTCCGAATTCTCAGATTGATTGCTAAACTCTTCTTCGAGTTGCTCATCCAGTATCTTGATGAGATCCTTGGGTAACTTTACTCCTAATTGAGAAATGGGTACTTTTAGTTCTCTAGCCAAGTTCATCGCTTGCCTAATGATTTCAAGCTGTTTTTCGTCTGCCTTAAGTTTCTTTTCTTTAGATTTACGATGCCCTGATATGATACCAGGAATATCTAAGGATTGACCAAAAAACTTTAGCTTTCCTCCATAAGGTAAGGCAAGTACTACTGATAGTACGGCAAATATTGTTAATCCGTGTTTTACTAAAGGTGTGATTATTTCAAAAATACCTTCGGACTGAATATTTACTTTAGCATCGACTCTGTCTTCTGGGTAAATGGTTGTAGACATTTGAGAATATTGATAAATCAACTGTCCTAAATAAATACTATCAATATCTTGTGGTTGAGTAACTTGAAGGGTCAGGTGAAATTTATTATCCTCAATGTAATATGGAAACATAGCACGATTAATATATGGTTTATAGTCATTGATATTAGTTAATGTGGCATGTGAATAAATCATTTTATATAATGCGCTGTCTGCATCATTCCTTCTGAAATATCCCCACCAATCAACTGGCCAACGTTTCTTGAAATCTGATTTTTTATAGTTTTTTGACAATTCCTGTTTGTTTAGATCGTCATCTGTTAATTCATAAATATCTCCCGTAATTCTTCCCACTAAAAAAAACTCTGATTTCTCAGATGGAACAACTACAACGTCATTTTTCTTTAAATTATTAACAAACCGGAGCAATTGACCGGCCCAAGTTCCAATCTGGCTTTCAGTTTTGTCATTTTGTGGAGTTTCCTTTGTTTCTGCGTCTACTGGTGCCTCATCTGTATTCTGAGAATCAGTTAAAGTTTGTGGGTTCAATTTCATTTTAAGTATTGGCTTTAACATTTCTGATGAGTTGTTTGTTGATTCTATATCAGCTAATGATATTTCATTCCAACCAATCCCTACATAGTTATTGATGTTGAAGTCCGTATAGAATTTCCCTGATTGAGCTCTAACTAACCAGTAATCAATTGATGAATCAAGTGTCGGGATATCCTTAATAGAGTTATCAATTGCATTAGAAAATTCTTCTGTCAAAAATAATTGTTCCATTTGCTCCATAATTTCACTCCTATGATGTAATAATCAAATTATTTTGCTGTCCTTTATTTGATCACGATCATACTCTTGCCGGAGTGGGATCGTGTTTTTTTTATTTATTTTAGGACTGTTAATCTTTATCTTGGTATCTTTTAGGAAAGTTACTGTAGTCATAAATTGGATCTTTTAAATAATTCATTTCTTTAAGGATGCTATCCCAGAAGGGCTTACCTTGAAGTTTATCAACATAAGCTCTTTGCATCTGTAAAAGTTTTATTGTTTTCTCTTGATTTTTTCTTTCGTGTTGTGAAAGCTTAACTTTATGTGCAATAAGATTTCGAGTATATGAATCATCTTTTCTAAATTTCCAGACATAATTTAACGCTAGGTAGTAAGGTAGTTTTAATATATGATCAAAATAATTTAGTAGTCGGTTATGCATAGCAGGCTCACTCATACCGGTATTTCGGCACATGTCTTTAAAAGTATATTTTTTGGCCAGCATGTATTCAAGACGTTCTTCAGGGCAGAAAAGAATTGATCCAATAATATTTGCTTCGTTTTCAAAAGGAATTAGTTCATCTGAGTATTGACCTTCAATTTGATCATTAGTTAGAGAAATGAAGGCTCGTTTCTTATCTTTATCTCTTATGTGAAAATAAAAATGACATAGTTCATGCAAAATTGTAAAAATGATTCTGGGATAAACACGATCCTGATTAATTAAGATAAGAGTACGGTTACCTTCAGGAATAGTGACACCTGAAATTCGATCTACAATTTCTGAATCTAAAAAGCAGAAGTCAGCACCTTGAATCGTATCTTTATATTTAATCCAAGAAGAATCAGGCTGAGTTTTCGGCCATCCTTCGTCACCATATAATTCTGTTGGATCTGCTTCAAAAAAAGCGAAGTGTACATTAAAATTGATTCGAAAATAATTGATTATATCATCGTAACGAAGCTTATCAACAGATTTGTTAAATTGCATTGATATGTCAAAAAGTAGTTGGTTTGCTTTTTCTAGGTACTCATTATATTCATCTGAAAAGACATGCTGGTATTCGAATTTGGTCATAAGCTGTCACCACGATTATTCCTTCCATTTAGAATCATCATCCAGTAATCCGCGAGCTACCTTCATCATGCCTTTTAGAGAATTGTTGAATTTCTTTTTCTGTTCTTCTGACATATCTTCACTCTCAAGACGGAAGGCTGCTAGTAAATCACTTTCATCACTATCTAAGAATGACTCCTTCATACTAGGGTTATCAGTTTTACCGAGCAGATAATCTGTGGTAGTGTTCAATTTTTCAGCGACTTTATCAAGATACTCCATTTTTGGAGATTGAGTTTTCCATTTGTAAATAGTACTTTCTCCAAATCCAATTTCTCTTGATAGCTGCTTTACGCTTTTTCCTTGTTTTTTTGCCAAAGTTTGTATTCTCTCAAACACTGTCATAAAGGCATTCTCCTTGTTATTACAAAAGAAAGTTTACTAAAAGATACTTTTTTACTTGAAAAAAGTTTCCGATAGGGTTATACTCCTCTTGTAAGTTAATTTGATATACAACAAACCAAAAACACACCTTCTTTGCATAAGTTTATCGACCGAAAGCAAAATTAAAAGGCATTGTTGTGGCTTATTTTCTGTACCTTCATAGTATACGAACGGGTCAATTAAGTCAATGGTTATTTATACTTTTCTGTTCTATTAACTTACAAATCATTTTAGAAAGGGGGAGACTAGTATGCCGGATACAGCAGTAAGTAGACAAAAAATTCGTGATTATTTTGAATCGAAGGGTATATCGTTGATCAGTGTAGCAACTTATTTTAACTTGCCAAGACAAGATTTAAACGATTACTTATCTGGGAAGAATCAAAGTAAAAAAGCTCACGAAACCCTTTTGGCTATTATCGACTTCTACAAAATCAGATAGGAGGTAATCAAATGAAAACAGAAATTTGGAACGGACATACAATCAGATTTGTCAACATTAATGGCGAATGGTGGGCGGTGGCGAAAGATGTGACTAATGCGTTAGCTATTAGAAATAATCGTGACGCAATTAAAAAGTTAGATTCTGACGAAAAGGGGGTAGCTACTATCGACACCCTTGGAGGGAAACAAGAATTTACCATTATTGCAGAAACTGGAATTTATGAATTGATTTTTAAGTCTCGCAAACAAGAGGCAAAAGCATTCAAAAAATGGATCAAATCAGTCATCAAAGAACTACGCCAATCAACAGGTTTTGAAGGCTTCCAAGTATTTCGCATGTTGGATAAGGAACATCAGAAAGTAGCTATGCAAAATCTAAAAAAGTCATTACGGAAACCTGTACGAATTGATTTCATCAAAGCGAATGTGATTGCTAACAAGGCAGTATCTAATTTACATGGCTTTCCGAAAATGGTTAAGAAAGCAGAAATGACGCCAGAAATGCTTATCGATCGGCAAGAAATACTTGATGAAACAACTGAACTGATGGGAATAAAAGATAAATTTAATCTTGATTTTTCTGTCAGCGAAAAAATCTATAACCGAAACAATCGTCAACAAGCTGTATAGGAGGTGTTGATATTGAAGAAGCCAACACTAGCAGAACTAATCGAATCCGCAGAAAAAAATGTAAAACCAGATGACTGGTATCGACAAGGTTTGATCTTAGAAATGTTTCATGGAATGTCGAAGACGACACTGGTTGAATATTGTAAAGAGATGGAAGGCATCGACGAATTCAAAGATGGAATCCTTAGACCGGGGCATTCGACAACTTTCATTCATGTCCATACATTCATTTGGTTTCTACGATGGAAAGATGAGAACAAATACAGGACTAAGAAAGTATCTCCTAATGACATTTTGAAAGAGGCCAGTTGATGAAAATGAATGAAATTGAATTATCAAATGACATTAATATAATTACGGCACAAATTAAATCCTTTGAAGAAGCTGGAAATTATCTTATTTGGGAGATTGGCAGAAGATTAGTACATGTAAAAAACAATAAATTAAATCACGGAGATTTTGGTGACTGGTTAAATGAACTGAATATGAATCATGATTTAGCGAACAGATATATGAAAATCGTAAAAGAGCTTGATGGAAAATACGACTCGAATCGGAATTTGGGACTTCAAAATTTATATGCTATTGCCACACTTCCCGAAGAAGAACGAACCAAAGAACATGTCACTACTAAAGGTGAAACCAAAACCCCAGATGAAATGACAGTTCGCGAATTGCAAGAATTAAAAAAGCAACTCAAGAAAAAGGACGCTCTGCTAAGTAAGAAGGACAAGCAGCTTAAGGAGCATGAAGAACGAATCGAGGAGTTGGAACTTATCGGTCCCGAAGTCATCGAGAAAAAAATTGAAGTGGAGAAGGTACCTGAAGATTATCAAGCCGCTAAAACTGAAAATGAAAGCCTGAAAAAACAATTATCTTCTATTCAAAGTGATTTAAGGCTATTGAAAATTGAACACGATCTACTTGAAAAAAATACTGCAGAGGCCAAGCGATTGGAAGCGAATATTCAAACTTTACGAAAACAAGAACGGTCCATTGACAAGAAAGTAAAAGCTTTATTCGATTTTAATGACCGAATAATAAACATTAATCGATTCTTTGATACCGAAATGGCAAGTTTACGATTTAAACCTCTAATTAATGAGTTGCAAGATACGTATGCAACAAATCAGCTAATCAGTGTAGTAGATATGGTTCAAGCGTGGGTAGAAGAGATGCAGGCAATCCTGCCTGACAAAAATAGAAAAATTATAGAAGGAGAGATTATTGATGATTGAGAATTTACAGCTTAGCAGTAATGGAGCTATCGACAAAGGATTAGAAGCTATTAGTTTTACAATGCAACGCCAAGATGAACAAAGTAAAGCAATCCAGCAAATGATTGGTGAAATTTACAATACACGAAATGAAGTAAAAGAAATCGAAACCAATTTGAAAAAGGACATTCAGAAAATGAACGATCGAATTTTCTTAGATGAATCTGAAGTACTTGAGGTTAAAAGTGAAGTGTATAAGAAAGCTACAATCCTCACTAAGGGTTACTTTAAAAGAGCCAACAATGGTGTTGAACTGCGAGTCAGTTCAAATCTGTTGTTAAGCAAGATGGGCCAAATACGAGGGAGAGTGTGGGATAAGCTAAAAAAGGAGTTTCATGTTCGCAAATACGTAAATATTCGACACAAGGATTTTGAGAATGCTCTTGAGTTTGTGAAAGAATTGGATCTATCAGACTTTAAATATTATGAAATGAGAATGACACCAAAACAGTTAGAAATTATCGAATTAGAGAAAGGAAATAAAAATCATGAATAAACAAGATGAGCTATGGGAGCAACAGGACAAACTTATTGGAGACATCGATTTTATTTTGAGAGCATTTCAAGAAGAAACACCTATCTATAACGTTGTGACAGACAATTATCCGGCCATTGAAAGCTTTATCGGGAACTCTGCATTGGAAACCTCAAATGGAAATGCCGGTTATATCATGCACGGAGAAAATGATGAGATCATTTTCGCACAGTTCTTTTCTGATAATAAAAAGATTCATACGTATATGAAGGACGGAAAAATCATTAGTCAACAATTTCTAGTGCTTGATCCTGAAATGAAAGGCTCTTTAAATAAGTTAGATTGCCTGGTTAAGAAAGCCGAAGAGCTTCGAGTGATCCAAAACGAATTAGATGAACTAGAAGAGGAACAGATCGATGAATAAGAAAGTAAATTTAGTCTTAGCATCCATCTTGTTTGGAGGCGTGGCCACAGTGCTGCCAACACTACTTAAAATTTGTTTGTTTGTGGCGATCGCGTTGATTCTTTTTATTCAGTATGACGAGTGGGAATATGAACAGAGAGTAAAAGGAGGTATGAAAAATGAGTAACACGGAAACACCTTATTTAACTTACGGTCTAGGTTATGCAGAAGATGAACGATTAGCAGATAAAGATCCATATCATGAAGATGTGCTTGATCTAGCGGATTATTTAATTAAGAAATATCCGAAAGAACGGTGGAGCATTATGCATAAAATGTTTTCTATTGGCTTTTACTGTGGTGAACGATCAACCATCGGTTGTGCTCTTAGCGATGCTGAATTACTCCAACATGCTGCAGAGCTAACTTCGGTCTCTAATCAGATTCGAATTATCAATCGATTATTAGAAAATGTAGAGTATTCAAGAGCTTCAGGAGACGAATTTGCAGTACATCACCAAGTCCAATCGGGATTGCTTGATGATATTGGTGATAGTCTTTCTGAGTTAATAGATGTAATCCAAAACATTTCAAATGTAATTTGTCCAGATTAGAGAGGTTAATTTATATGAAAAAGAAAATAAAACAAGAGCCTACTTCGTCCGCCAACGAAGTAAGCGAAGAAAAATAAAGCTAGTATTTCGTAAATATTACCATGACAACAGCAAGTAATGCAACAAATGAAATAGAAAGTAAGCAGGTGAAGGCATGGATAAAAATAATTTTAAACAAGAGGACTTACTCTCATTAGGATACGGGATGATTCCAAAGCTAGTGATGAAAGATCGTGGCTTAACGGTTGAGGCTAAGGCTATATACGCATATTTATGTTCTTATTGCGGAGCCGGAGATACGGCTTTTCCATCCATAAAACTAATGTGTCACGACTTAGGAATAAGTGAAAGACGGTTCCACAGACACATGAAGCAACTAAGAGATTCCAATTATGTTCTGGCAACACGTGAACGGACAGATAATGGCTTCAGCAATAATATCTATACTTTGCCAAAATTCGTTCAGGAACAAATTGTAACCGATGAGAATGTACACGTACAAAACGTACGGTTACGTGGTGTACCCACTAATATTAACAGTTCTAATATTAACAGTATTAAAAGTAACAGTAATAATAAAAACCATATGTCGAGCAAGCCCGACTCGATCCCTTATTCGGACATTATCAAGTATCTAAACAAAAAAGCTAACAGGTCCTTCAAGGTCACAAATAAGTGGAAAGATTTGATAAAAGCACGATGGAACGAGGGTCAAAGATATGATGATTTCATCAAGGTTATTGATATCAAAACATCCCAATGGCTAGATAACCCTAAAATGAGTAATTATCTTAGACCAGAAACGTTGTTCAGCAATAAGTTTGATAGTTATTTGAACGAACAATTGAAACCTAAGAGGGAATCAAATTCCAATAGCCCGGTGGTGTTTTAGATGGATTTTCCGTTGTTGGATGAATTAAAAGAGACTGATGAAACCTGTTCAATACATGGCTGCCTATTGGTTCAGTTGAGAGATATGGAACCATTTTGCATTGAGTGCCGAAAAGAACAGCTGGCTGAATCAGAACAAAAGGAAATAGACAGTGCTCTATCTGAACACCAGAAACGTCGAACAATCGAAGTGTTGAAAAAAGACTCGATCGTAGGTGATCCGAGTTTATGGAATGCATCTTTCAGTAACTATGACCCAGAAGGTGAAGAATCGAAACAAGCTTTGCTGATGGCCAGGAAATCTGCTGGAACCTATATGACAAATCTTGAAGCAGAAAAGAGATGCTTGAAAATTATTGCTGATGAAGACAAAACGGACGAAGAACGTGAGAAGGCGAGAAAAGATCTGAAAATGATACCTAGCTTCAATACTCTTTTTACAGGAGTTCCTGGGGTCGGTAAATCACATCTAGCTATGGCGATGTTACAGGCAGTCAATCAGCATTCGAAAGAAATGGTAAGTTGCCTGTTTATCTCAATGAATGACATGTTCCGATTGATTAAGGCAAGCTTTGGCAATCGCGAGAGCAAATACACCGAATTGAATATGACTGACTTGCTTTCGAAAGTCGATTTATTGGTGTTGGATGATTTGGGCTCTGAATCGTCGTTTAAGCGCGAGAACCGAGAAGCGGGAGAATATATCCAAAATGTAATTTTCGGCGTGTTAAACGCACGCCAACATACGATAATCACCACTAATTTGAATAACGAACAATTGGAAGAAATCTACAATCCCAAAATCACTAGTCGAATTTATAAAGGTGTTGATGGACACATTATTAAATTTACTAAAAAAACTCAAGATAAACGTAGTAAACCAAGGTTTTAAGAATGGAGGTATCACATGATTTCAATGGTTGATAATAAAAAGAATTTGGTTTCGAACCTAGAAACATTAGTCGGGGATATCAAAAATCAAATTGATGAGGGTGTAAAAGATCCGGAATTATTACAACAAGATTTGATTATGGTTGTTGGAAATGCCGCTCAGTTATCTGATGAATTAGCAAAAGAGTTTTGTCCAATGTGCCACGGTGAGAAAGTAGTCGTTGATGAACAATCATCCATAGCTAAGTGGATGCCGTGTCCGAAGTGCAACAAGTGTGAATAGAAATAGTGGTTATTACTGTATGGCCACTTTATAAATCAATAAAACATATATTTGGGGGAATAGAAATGATTGATATCGAAAATATTAAAAAAAGAATCGCTCTATCGATGGTAACAAGTCACTTTAAAACTTATCGCGAGACAGATAGTTTCAAGAGTCTTAAATCAAGCGATCTCCCTGCCCAGGAGAAAAAAGAGTGTATGGTCCTTGATATCTACAAGCAAATTAAACTCTCGCTATTAGAGATTGAGATAGAGACTATGACGAATATGAACAACATTAGCTTAGTAACAAAAAAAGTTATTGATTTGACACAAGATAACATCGGATTTCAGACAGAATTTTACAGCTTGCTTCAAAAAGAAATGCATCATGAAAAGAGCGATGATTCAATCATGAGTATTTATTACAGCATTATGCGTGAAAAAAACATTGTTCTTTTCGAAGTGATTGAAGAAGTAGTTGATGTTGCAATAGCACAATAAAATAACAGGGTGAAAAGAGTCCGGTTGTGAAAAAAGCCCATTTCTCGTATCAAAGTTGTAAAAAATAGAAAAAGGCTCTATATCAACATTTATGTGTCGTTGCAACCAAATTACAAGATTAGAGTGGTTTTTGCAACCGGAGGGGGCATAAAGTTTATGAATGATTACAAAAGGCAAGCATTCTTTGAATTAAAACAAGGAAACTATGAACGGTATCACTATTTCATAAAAATGAATCGAATAGCTCGAAAGAAAAAGAATGATACAACAAAATATCCTATCTGAAAAAAAGTGACAAAAAAATGTAATGTTTCGGAAAAAGTTGTAAGAGTAATTGGGAATCGCCTCGTAAGGTCAAGAAGAAACCTTCAAAAAGAAAAAAACGTGATTGATGGCTAGAACTTACCAGCTGTTGTCAGAGACGATAAAGACGCCCTCAGAGATGCGATAGGCGATTCGGTCATAACATTACTCAATCTAGCTTTGCAGAACGATATGAGCCTGTATGAGTGCGTGATGCACGCATATGGTGAGATACAAGGTCGAGACGGGAAAATGATCAACGGCATGTTTGTTAAGTCTGAGGACTTGAAGATTGGATAGTTCCGCTTAGAAGGGATTTAATACTTTTTAAATATTATATGGGGGTTACTACCCATTAGTTTTCTGTTGTTCGGCGGGAAGTGGAGTATTGGTAATTTTATTGAGCTAAACATGTCATCGTTTCTATGGAATAGTAAGAGAGCATACAAGGAGGACGGCGAATGAAAGATCAAGTCTCAATTCCAGAGGTGAGAGAGGCTATTAAAAGAGTCAAAGATATTACACCAGTGATGAATAGAACTGAATTTCTTCAATTGATTGCATTATACAAACGTGTTTTAGAACGATATGAAAAAGAGGAATATCTAAACGGGTTGCCAGAAGAATAATAGTTCCGGTAACCACGCCTATCATATAAAAATAGAGGCAGAAGCCTCTATTTTAAAACGCATATGCGATAAGAGAAATTCCAATCATCATTAAATAAAAACCAACTAAGAATGCTAATGTAAATGCTGAAACAATTGGATTAAATAAGAGCATAATTCCTACAATTATCCCAATAATATTTACTATCAGAATAAACCAATAGTAACTTGATCCATTGACCTTGTAAATATCTGCTCCTACAAGCCCCATAATTGAATCTACAATAAACCAAATAGCAAAAATATAAGGTAGGGCTAGTAAACCTGCATTAGTATTGAAGAGTAAAAATACACCAATTAGCAGGTCAAATATACCGAGAATCATTAGTAGGGTTGATTTTTGATTAGTGAATTCATGAAGTTTACGTCTAAAAAACAGTTCAAAAATTCCCTTTAAAACTGCAGCAATGGCAAAAACGTAGACAACTGCTTTTAAACTACTATCTGGATTATTAAATGATACTAAAGAAGCTATAACAAAAAGTAATCCAATTAAAAAATATTCCCAACTAAATCCAATTTTTCTTACCATGCTTATCACCTCCTTATGATAAATAATAGTATAACCTTATGAATAAAATAATGAAAATAAAACGTAAATAATACGCTAATTCAGCCTATCAAGTAAGAAAAGAGGTATGAAATGGAAATACGAGAAGTTATAGAGAAAATAAAGCAAGAAAAATATGATTTTTCAAAACCGTGGACGTCACTGGACAGATCGGATTATAAGGAAGGATACAATGATGCCTCCGATGACATTATCGGAATTGTTAATCAACTAGACGAACCGACGAAAGTGATTGCTCATTTGGCCGAAAAATGGCACGAAGACATTGGTCCTGTTCTCTGGTGGGATTTCCCAGTCGAAGAACCACCATATTGCGGCACACCACTAGATGACGATTTTCCAAAGTATAAGAGACATTTTACTGAACTTCATATTCCAGACGAGGTCGAGGAAGAGCCGAAGTGGGTTGTGAAACGAAAGGACAACGGAAAATACGTAGAGTCGCTTGCCTTGGGAAAAGGAATTGGTTTGATTGCTGAAACAACGGCTTCGCTTCAAGAAAATGCTTATAAGTTAAACAGCAAGGATCAAGCTGATGCTGTAGCAGTGCTAATTGATGGCACAGTTGAGAAAGTGTAGGTGTGAGAATGAGTGAAGTAGTGATTGATCCACAGGAGTATTACGTGTGGCTTGCATGTGAAAACGGATGGAATCGAGCAGTTGGCTTCAAAGCAAAAATAGCTGGTATAGATTGTTCCGTCGTCATGGTGCCGTTTGATCCTATCGAGATAGTTTTTAGTGATCTCAACTCGGGATCAAGGATATTATCATTACCAATTTCGATACTTGATATGATCATGTGTGATACAAAAGAAAAAATGCTCGTATTGATGAAGGAGAATGCAGGTTTAGCAGCGAAAAAGATTGGGTATAGCGGAATAGACTTAGTACGTGAAGAATCAAGAAAAGCCAAAGGTTCGTTTGAAAAGAAGTTTGGTCCAATGCCGGACTTTGAGAAAACTTCTGTTTACTAAGATTCGGTAACTGAAGCCATAGTAAAAAAGACTGCCGCGGTATGAAACGGCAGTCAATGAACTATGGGTAGCTGATTAGAATAGTTCAAAGGTATTTTACACCTAAAACAAAAATAAAAAAAGACAGCCGACCACTGGCTGCCTTGGAAAAGAACTCTCGTCTAGTTTCCGCTAGACAAAATAATTTTACCACAAAAACAGACCGCTGGGGATTGGTCAGCGGCCATGAGCTGATTGAAATATGCTTTTAACCCGATTAAAAAGGAGGGGCCAGCTCATCACTATTGTACACCTAGTAGTGCAAGAAAAAAAGACCGCTAGGCAGTCAGTTAGCGGTCAATGAGCCGATTGCGAAAGTTGTTTGTAGTCAACAAAAGAAAATATCAGCTCTTCATAATTGTATCATAAAAAGGACCGCTTTTTCATATGGCAGTCCCTAAGCTAGTGTAGTATTCTTGGATTATTTATGGATTTTTCTAGCTCAAATATATTGTACACCTATGTGAATCAAAGTGAAATAACAAAAAAATAAATTAAGAAGCCTAGGTTTTATGAATTTGAAAGGTATAATGCCTGGTTTTCGTTAGACAAAATAGTTTTATCACAAAAATAGACCACTAAAAAAGCGGTCTACGAGCTAGATGAAATAGGTTTTGACGTTAACGAAAATTAGAAAGGAAAGAACTAGCTCATTTAGATGATACCATAGAAAAAGACCGCTGAACAGTTATATCAGCGGTCCCTGAGTTAGGTCGTTGTGCTTATAATAAGTGGGTTGTATTTTTATTTAACCTAACTCATTGGGCTAGTGCAGTGTCAAAATTGTCGGTCTCAAACTTCAAGAAAATTACTAGCCCTAGTCTTATTTTACACGGAGATAAGTAAGAAAAAAAGACCGCTGAGCAAAAAAACAGCGGCTTGTGAACTAGAAAAATTCGGGTAGTATGGAAAAATTAGAAACCAGCTCACACTAAAAGTTTATCAAATTCATTTTTCCGTTTCAAGATCGTACAAAAAAACGCTGGGAAAGTTCCCAACGCCTCTTTATGTATAAAAATTTGACAAGATAATTATACCATAAGGAGTGACTAATTTGATGGCTTTATTACCAGAAGTAGACGCAAATAATACGAAAATGAGTGCACGAAAAATTTTATCTCAGTATCGCAAATGGGAACGTATCGCAGGCAAAGCAGCTATAGATATCAAATCACCACTTCTAAGTGATATGCCCCGAACATTGGGTGTATCGATAAATAAGCCAGAAGATGGTCTATTGGAGCGTGTGTATGCTGAGAACGAACGAGATGCCATTCTAAGAGCTTTAGCCTCACTTTCCTGGAGAAGTCGGAAAATACTAGCCATGACTTATTGCGAGCCTGAAAAGGCTTCTGTGTATGAAATAAGTTTAGAATTGCACTTCAGTGAAGTTCACGTGAAACGATTACGACACATTGCATTGTTGGAATTTGCGGAAGCTTATAAGCATGGGCAATGTCTGATTTACAAAAAATGATACTTTTTTGATACTTTTTGTTCGAAAAAAGGTGATAGAATAGTAGTGTAAAAATAGTGTACAAGACGGCACACAAAAAAATAAATGATGAATGGAGTTGACAAACTTCATTTCCGTTTAAAGTTCGCTGTGCTGTCTATTGTTATCAAATATTTTTATTAAAACTTATAGATTTCGAATATGTTCTTTTGTATAATATTTAGTGTAGAGAAGTTAAGATGAGTAGCTCCATTTTTATGACTCTGCGCAAGTTAAAAAAATGATATACCTTGAGAATGATTTTTTAAACAATTCAAAAAACGATCTTACTCATCTTAACAACTCTACAGGATGTGAGTACATCACGTTCTTTTTTGCTGTTAAATTAAAACATACTAGCATGATTATTAGTCTTTTTGTATAATATTTGCGTAGAAAAGTGAAAAGATGGTGGCTAATCTCTTGAATAAAGGGGTGATGCCTATGGTTCATAGCTTTATCCCTAGAAGGGAGTAGGCATGTCTGTTTATCAAGCGTTGTCGCTGATGATCGCATTTGCGACGTTAGTGTTGCTGATTACAGATCACAAGAACAAAAAATAACCATCTAACACTTTAGCAGAGAGTAGATGGTTAAACCATTGAAATTAAGCCACCGTCTTTTTAACGGTTCTACATGGGGCGTGTTACCAGCACGTCCTTTTTCTATGTCCATTATATCATGTGAATAAAGAAAATCAATCAAGATCGCTTCGGCGGTCTTTTTATTTTGGATACAAAAATAGACCACTACCGGGTAGTAGTGGTCAGGAATTAAATGAAAAAGATGTTAAAGGGTTGTTAGACAAGTATAACATCATAGCGTTTACATAGCAATACAAAAAAGAGCCACTGTTTCCGCAGCAACCCTTTAGTGTAACAAGTAACTATAAATATATCATCCTTGGCCATGTATTTCAACACACAAAAATAGACCGCTGTTTCCGCAGCAATCTATCTGTGAAACGTAAACAATTTATACATTAAGTATACAATAATAACGCTTACAGAGCAATGAGAACTCACTGGCATGTGTCGTTAAACAATAGGTACCCACTGCCAATGAAAGGACAACATAAACGTGTTGTGATGTCTGTTCAAATGAAGGCGAAGTATTCGATTGTAGAAATGATCAGAGAGGCAACGCCAGTAGAGGTTGATCATTGCAAGCTAGTCTATTGTGGGTGCGGCCGTTGGAAAGATGCTCATATACAAGAAAACATCAGAAAATACGTTTAGTTTGTTTTAGTTTGGAGGTGATTTTATGAAACTTACTAATAGGCATAATAAGGCTATAGAATTGCTGTTCGAAGGCTCTTTAAAGCGGATTGAAATCGCTGAAGAACTAAAGATAAGCGAACAGACACTTTACAATTGGTTAAAAGACGAAGATTTCACTCATGCTTATGATGAATATGTAAAAACTATTATGGGTAAGTCATCAGGTAAAGCGTTGAATACAATGTTGAAGCTTTTAGCAGCCAGATCAGAAATGGTTCGTTTTAACGCAGCTAAAGATATTCTTGATCGTGGAGGATTCGCTCCTGTTGATAAGAAGGAGATTACTTCAATTGAGCCTCCTGTATTTAAGGATGACATCAGTGGTGAGCCAGATGGTTAAACTATCTGAGTATTTGCCAAAAGCTTTTCATAGTACGTGGAGAGCAGCAATTGATCCAGAAATTCTTCATATTGTTGAAAAAGGCGGTCGTGGTTCAGGTAAATCTTCTGATATTGCGCATGTAATCATACAATTAATCATGAGGTATCCAGTCAACGCGGTTGCTATTAGATTCATCGATAACACGATTGAATTATCAGTTTTTGAACAGTTGAAGTGGGCAATCGAAGAACAAGGGGTAACGAGCTATTTCAAGATCAATAAAAGTCCAATGAGAATTACCTATCTGCCCAGAGGGAACTATATTACCTTTCGGGGTGCACAGAATCCAGAACGGATAAAATCTTTGAAAGATAGCAGATTTCCATTCGCAATAGCTTGGATAGAAGAATTAGCAGAGTTTAAAACAGAAGAAGATGTAACGACCATTACAAACTCCCTTTTACGTGGAGAGCTTGCAGATGGTCTTTTTTATAAGTTCTTTTACAGCTACAACCCTCCGAAGAGAAAACAAAGTTGGGTAAATAAAAAATACGAGACTAGTTTTCAGCCCAAAAATACATATGTTCACCATACAACATATAAAGACAATCCCTTTATAGCTAAAGCCTTTATAGAAGAGGCAGAAGCAACAAAAAAACGTAATTCAAGGCGTTATGATTGGGAGTATTTAGGCAAAGCCATCGGTTCAGGTGTTGTTCCGTTCGATAATCTTCAAGTAGAACCGGGCAGTATTACGGATGAGATGGTTGCGAACTTTGACAACATTAGAAATGGTCTCGATTTCGGATATGCTACTGATCCGCTAGCATTCGTTCGTTGGCATTATGACAAAAAGAAAAATGGGATTTACGCTATAGATGAAATCTATGGTTTAAAAATGAGCAATCGAGAGTTCTCAAATCAAGCAAAAGCAAAAGGGTATCAATCGGATGAAATATTTGCCGATTCTGCTGAGCCTAAATCAATTGCTGAACTTCAAAGTGAGCATGAGATTCGGAGAATTAGAGGAGTTAAGAAAGGCCCCGATTCAGTCGAATATGGTGAAGAGTGGCTTGATGATCTAAATTTTATTTGTATTGACCCGTTGCGAACACCCAATATTGCAAGAGAATTTGAAAATATAGATTACCAAGTAGATAAGGATGGAAATCCAAAACCAAGACTTGAAGATAAAGACAACCATACAATTGATGCGACTCGATATGCCTTCAGCGAAGACATGAGAAATGTGAAAGTAATTATTTCTCCGAAAGTACAATTCGGGTTTAACTAGAGGAGTGAGAAAATGGCAATTGTTATAAACAGAGAAATAGCTGGAGATCTAAACAATCCAACTGCTGAATTGCTTAATTATTGTATACAAGAGCATATGAAAATGTTGAGACGTTTAGAAAAACTATCGGACTATTATGATGGCAAGCATGATATCACAAAACGTAAGAAAGAAAATGAAGCTGCACCAAATAATAAGATACTTGTCAATCACGCGAAGTATGTAGTTGATATGAACGTTGGTTTCATGGTTGGTAATCCTATCTCCTATGTTTCGGATGCAACTAAAAATATCCAACCTGTATTGGACGTATATAACGAATTGGATATCGTTTCACATGATACAGAGCTTGAAAAAGACTTATCTACATTCGGCATTGCTTATGAACTGCTTTATCTCGCAAGAGGGAAAGAAGTGAACTCAACTGAAATACGAATTAAATGTATTGATCCAAGAGGAATATTTTTAGTTACAGATGATACCGTGGACAAAAATTCTCTATTTGCTGTACATTACCAACCTGTATTCGACTTACAAGGTGGAATTGACCATTACATCGTAAAATATTATAACGATAACCGTGTTATCACTTATAAAACACAATCGAGAGGGTTCGGAGAGTATTTACTAATTGATGCGAAACAACATTTCTTCAAAAAAGTTCCAGTGATTGAATATCGAAATAACGAGGAAAAACAAGGTGATTTTGAACAGGCCATTTCATTAATTGATGCATATAATCTGCTTGAATCAGATCGTCTGAATGACAAAGAAGCATTTGTGGACGCGATTCTATTTATCCGAGGGTTTACATTACAAGATGGTGACGGTGCGAAGTTAGCGAGCGAAAAAATGCTTCAAACAAGTGCTAAACCATCCGAAGTTGCCGCAGATTATTTAACAAAGGAACTAAATGAAGATGGGGTAAACCTTCTCAGAGAAGCAATCTTGGACGATATTCACAAGGTAACGTATGTCCCTAACATGAACGATGAAAAATTTGCAGGAAATATTAGCGGGGAAGCAATGAAATATAAGTTATTTGGTTTATTACAACTGATGTCCGTTAAGTCACGTTATATGATCAAGGGATTACGTCAACGCCTGCAACTATTCGAAAACATCCTTAAAATTAAAGATTCATCATTAGATACAACAGGTACGAAGATTAAGTTAAAACCTAATTTACCGGTGAACACCAGCGATATCATCAATCAGATTGTAACTGCATACAATGCAGGTATCCTACCGCTAAAAGTATTATTAAGTTGGTTACCAGATATTGATGATGTAGACGAGGTTATTGAGCAACTGAACCTTGAAAAAGAAGAAAAGATTGAACTCCAGAGGAAAGTAATGGGTGTTCAATCTGAGGATAGCCTCTCAGATTTAGATGATCTGCCAGAGGAGGAAGTCGATGATCAAAGCAACGTTCAAAAAGAGTAATGGCTCATTTATTGAGTATGAAGTTACTGGTCATGCCTATTTCGCTGATCCCGGAGAAGATATTGTTTGTGCTGGTGTCTCAACTCTCTTTATTACGATCACCAATCAATTGATCTGTAAGTCATATGTGAAAGTGCATGACAAGAGAGTATCTATTCTAAATACAAATGAGATTGATAATGCTCTAGTCGAAGCGCTGTTTTGCGGCTTGTATGATATTCAGCAGAAATATCCAGATCACGTTTCAGTTGAAGTCATAGAAAAAAAGACAGCAAAATACGCTGTCCATGGATTTTCAGAAATATTTAAAACAAAAGAAGAGGCAGTTAATTTTGCAGATCGCGTTTCAGTTTCTCATAATCGGGTTTTGACGATTGTTCCACCGGAACTACAGCGGAGTAGCTCTGATACGGGGAATTAACATACCCCATTTTTGGTCTTCTAAAGATACTTCTTTTTTTGGTTATTTTTAGAATTATAAAAATACTATCTATTGGATTTTCTGGGGAAACAACAATATCAATTGATGTTAGTGAATGAGCCTTTAAAATTCCTAAATTACCTTCTGGTAGGTTAATACTATGATTTTCATCCTCGAAATCAAAGTATGTTATAGCCTGTCTGTCTTGCAATCCGCTGATAACATTGAAGCTTTTTGCGTGATAGTAAAAAAGTTCCTTTGGATTTTTTCCGTCAGTCACCCTTAAGTCGAAATAGGCTATATCAAAGTTTGATTGATTTATAATCCTAATATTTGTATGAAGAAGTCCAAAATCATTAACAATAGATTGACCATCATCAAGAATGATTGCTTTAATCCACCTACTCTCTTGTTCAGGATCGAAATCGATTGAGATTGATCCACGTTTAAGCGCAATCAGTGAAGTCGTGAGAGCGGCGATAGAAATCCAGTTGCTGATAAAATAATCTAAGATGGTTCTAATTAATTTTGCAAAGGTCCTTAGTAACTCCATTGAGTCACCTCCTTATCAATCTTTTCAACGGACCACTCGTTGATAAGGAAATTATACCAAAACAAGGAGCTGATTAAATGGCTCAAAAGAAACAAAAACAAGATTACTCTTATTGGATTAATCGTGGCATAAAACAAGAAAAAAGGATCAACGATGGCGCTCAACAAGTAGAACAGAAAGTCATTGTCGCTTATCGTAAAGCTCAAAGCTATCTCACTCGACATGCAAAAAAACTATTTAATCGCGCCCAGAACCGTTCTGGTATGGATGAGGATGAAGTTAAACAACTTCTGAATGAACCAGTGAAGACTGAAGATCTAGTCGAGCTCAGAAAATTGGCAGCTGATGTTGAGAACCCTGATTTACAGGAATCAGCTAAGAAACGTTTGAATGCACTAGCGTTCAAAGAACGAATAACTCGAGCAGAAGACTTGAAAGCCAAGTCTTTTTTAGTTTCTAAACAGATCGCTGATGTACAGCTGGATAAGTCGACTGAGTTTTATGTTGATGTCATTCATGATTCATACAATGAAGCTACTGCAGAAGCTGTGATTCAGCAAATTGAACAAGTAAAGAACGATTCGATTATCAATGTTTGGGATGGCCAACAGTATGATTCTAAGATAGAGACGTTCAAGCAAGCTCAAAAACGTGGTGTACCGATCGAGGTTTGGAATGATCCAAAGAACCGATCGAATGATTACGAGTTCAAGGAGCTTTCCACAAAATATACGAAAAATATTCTGGATTCACATTGGCATGGATCAAACTATTCAAAGCGAATTTGGAAAGATACTGAAGCCTTAGCCAAACGTCTTGAAGAACTGTTCACTGTCGAATCAATGACAGGAATATCCGAGTTTGAAATGGCTAAAGCGATAGCTGCCGAATTTGACCGCTCAATTGGTGTTGCTCAACGTTTAATTCGCACAGAGGCTAATTATATGGCGAATCAAGCAAAGCTCAAAGCGTGGCGCGACAGAGGTGTAAAAGAGTATCGACTTTTAGTGGTTTTAGATTTACGAACATCAGATATCTGTCAAAAGAAAAGTCGCGAAAATAAAATCTATAAGATTTCTGAGGCGGTCGTTAACGGAGCGCTAGGAAACTATCCACCATTTCACCCATGGTGTCGCACGATAGCAGTTGCTATTATTGGTAAACGATCGTTGACAGGCAAACGAACTGCTAATGATCCTATCAGCGGTAAAACAATGACAATTGAACAGCGTGATACCTACGATGATTGGATGAACAAGCTTAAGGAGAAATATTCTGATAGAGAAATACAGATCCAAAAGAAAAAGATCCAGAACCGAAAGAAAGACTTACTTGAATTCAAGCAACTCAAAAGTGTTCTTGGAAAAAAAGAAAGCCCTCTATCATTTAATCAGTTTCAATCCATCAAGTATGGAGATAAAAAAGGTTGGAATGAATTAAAAAGTAGTTATCGAAATATGAGGAGGAGTTGACATACAAAAGTGGAGGTTGTCGAATGGACTTTTTAGAATTAAAGCAAAAGAAAGAGCGCGGAGTGACTAACGCTGAGTTCATGGATGGATCGAAGGATTTTTTCGAGAAGGCCGACAGCATTGTAGTAGTCGGAATTAATCCAGATGGAGTCATTAGTACGTTTTATACTCAATCCACATCAACTAATGCTATCGGGATGATGGAAATAGCCAAACAACAATTAATATCGGAACTGCAAGTTTAGCAATTGCTAGGCTTTTTATTTTGCCCTCTACTGCTCAGGGCGTTATAAATTGTAGCTGTTTCGGTGCCGACCGTAAAACGAGATTCGATTGGTCACGTAATGACTGGAGGAAAAATATATGAAAAATAGTCAACTTATTTCTTGGGATCTTCAACTCTTCGCAGAGGATGAACTGGCGGCCGACGAAACAACCTCGGAGGACGAAATTAATGAAGAAACGAAGGAAAAAACTTTTACGCGTTCAGATATTGCAAAAATGATCGCAGCTGAAAAAGCTAAGTGGGTAAAAGAATCAAAGACTGAAATCGAACAACGTATCGAAGAAGAAAAGAACGAAGCTGCTCGACTTGCGAAGCTTTCTGAAGAAGAACGGCAACAAGCGCTTATCCAAAAAGAAAAGGAAGAGTTTGAAAAGGAAAAAGCGGCTTTCCGTCAAGAACAATTGTTAGTAGAAAAAGGCAAACAGCTTCAAGAAATTGGTATTCCAAGTATTCTGGCATCTCGTATTCATGGGAACACTGCAGAAGAAGCCATTGAAGATGTGAAGTCATTTAAAGCCGAATGGGATAAAGCATTGAAAGTAGCCGTTGACAAAGCGTTGTTGGACTCTGTAGACAATCCGCTGGGGTCTGGTGCGAACAATTCAGAAGTGAATCCTTTTGCTAAAGACACCTTAAACTTAACAGAGCAAGGGCGCCTATTTAAAGAAGACCCCGAACGTGCGAAAGCGTTACAAGCATTAGCAAACAAAAAATAGAAATGAGGAACTAAAATGGAAAAATCATCACTAAAAATAAATCTTCAATTATTCGCCGCAAAGACAAAAATTGAAGATGTTATCGTACCTGAAGTATTTAACAAATATGTTATAGAGCGTACAGCAGAACTATCTGCTTTATATCAATCTGGAATCGTTACTAAAAATCCTGAGTTAGACGCACTTGCTGCATCTGGAGGTAAGTTAATCAATATGCCATTCTGGCAAGATTTGTCTGGCGATGACGAAGTGCTATCTGATACTGACCCACTAGATACAGATAAGATCGTTGCCAGCCAAGACGTTGCTGTTCTTTTAATGCGTGGTAAAGCTTGGAAAGCAAATGATTTAGCAAAAGCACTTTCTGGGGATGATCCAATGCGCGCTATTGGAGATTTGGTCGCTGCTTACTGGGCACGTCGTCAGCAAGTCACTTTATTATCTGTGTTGAAGGGAATTTATGCCGCTTCAGGAACTAAAATGACTGGAAATGCATTGGATATTTCCACGTTAACAGGGAATGCAGCTGCATTTACTGGGGAAACATTTTTAGATGCTTCTTACAAATTAGGCGACGCCGAAGAAAAGCTAACAGCTATTGGGGTTCATTCTTCAGTTTATGCGAATCTTCGGAAACAGAACTTAATTGAATTTTCGTTGGATTCTGAGAATAAACCTATTCCAACTTACATGGGTAAACGAGTAATCGTAGATGATGGCATGCCTGTGGACGGAGATGTATTCACATCCTATATCTTTGGACAAGGTGCCATTGGCTTAGGAAATGGCGCTGCACCAGTTCCAACTGAAACTGATCGTGACGCATTAGCAGGAGATGATATTCTAATCAACCGTCAACATTTCATTCTTCACCCTCGCGGAGTGAAATTCAAAAATACTTCTGTTGCTGGTTCTTCGCCAACAAATGCTGAATTAGGAACAGGTGCAAACTGGGAACGCGTTTACGAACCTAAAAATGTTCGTATTGTTCAATTTAAACATAAACTTTATGTTCCTAATGTTACTGTACCTGGCGGAGGCGGGAAAGGCGAATAAGAGGTGAATAAAATGAATGAGGAGTTGCTGAAACAACACACAGATGTATTGATGGATAGACTTGACGGTGTTCAAGAACAAGAGAGAACTAAAATCAAAGCATTGCTAGAAGATGCGATTATCCTCATTCTTGATTACACTGATCGGACTACTGAACAGATGAATGACCAGCTTTATTACTATGCCCGCCAACTAGTTGTGATTGCTTGGAATCAAGAAGGAAATGAAGGTGATGCTGCTCGTTCTGAGGGTGGTGTCTCTCACACATTCATTACTGATATTCCTGATAAATTGAAATCGGGGCTGAACAATCATCGGTTGGGAAAGGTCGTGAGTTTCTATGCGTCTAAGGAAACGTGATCTTTCAACTGTTTATTTAAAAGAGAGATTAACTGGTCAAGACGATGAAGGGAACTTTCAAGAAGGATTCTCGACTGAATCAACCGAACTTCAAATGAGTGTGCAGTCAGCTGGCGGACAAGTCATGGCTTCTGTATATGGACAGAGCCTTCCTTATATCAAGTCATGTAAATATCAGGGAGATCAAATCAAAGAAGGGAAAAATGAAAAAGATGGTATTTGTCTTTATGTGAGTGAAGATAAAGAACCAGACTATGAAATTGTAGCCATTCAAACATTTTCTACGCATTGTAATGTGACCTTGAAGAAACTAGGTGATAAAGATGGGCGTTGAGTTCAGAGGTGCTGACCGACTGATGTCAAAAATACGAGCGATTCCTAAAGTGATGGAAGACGCTGTTTTTGAAGCGACATTCGATATTGTAGATGAAACTGTGGCAAGAGCAACAAGTCACCTGCAATCGTCAATTAAGTATGGATCAGGTGAATTAAGTGGTTCTCCAAAGCAGGAAGTCGTAATCGATGGTAAAGGTAAAATAATAGGGCGTGTGTGGTCAGACAAGATGGAAGCATTGTTTCGAGAGTTTGGTACAGGTCCAGTCGGAGCAGAGTCACCAAAAGATCTGCCGCCTGGAGTTAATCCTGTTTATTCTACTGAACGGTGGTTTATTCCTGTACACAAAACACCTGTTGACCTTGAGATGGTATACGGTATTCCAAGAGTGACTATCAAGGGACAAGATTTCTTTATGACTCGTGGGCAGCCGGCAAGACCTTGGCTATATCCGTCAATGAAAGAAGTGGTTGAAATGGCCGAAGACATTTATAAAGATCGTGTGAAGGAAGGACTGAGGAAACTATGACAGAGCGTTATAACATAAAGTCTGATATTGTTACTCAGTTGAAAAAAGTCGCTGAGCTGAAGCTCGTATCTGCGGAGTATCCTAACACATGGTCGAATATGCCCGCTGCAATTTATTCGACAAAGGCAAAGCCGCACAAGAAAGATATATCCGACAAAGAAGCACTAACTGAATGGACAGTAAAAATCGATTTATACGGAAACAAATCTCTATCTACAATACAGAGTGAAATAATTAAAGTATTGAAAGAGATTGGATTTAAGAATACAGCCAGTGATGATGGCAATCAAGATGCATTGAAGCGTTCGATTCTAACATTCCGAGGAGTGGTAGATAATCGAACGCTTTTTGTATACCAATAACAAGGAGGAAATACCATGAAGAAAACAAAAATTTTACCGATGAACTTACAATTATTTGCCGGTTTACTAACTAAGGGCACGGCGTTATCAATGAAATCAGGCTCCGAGTCTGGCTTTACTGAAATTGAAGGATTACAAGCTGTTCCTGAAATCGGTGGAGATCCAGAACAAGTTGATGTTACGACGCTAAAAGACGCAAATAAAAAATATATTTCGGGTATTCAAGATATGGATTCATTAGAGTTCACTTTCTTATATGACAAAGCTGTATTTACAAAGTTAAAGGCAGTGCAAACGTCAGGAAAAGAAGCAAAATTTGAATTGTCTTATCCTGACGGTGCGAAATGCACATTTACTGGCGGCGTGACTGTGAAAATGGGTTCTGGTGAAGTAAACGGAGCCTATCAATTTACGCTGTCTGTAACTGTTTCAGATGGACCGGATTGGGCATAAACGTTTAACGAAAACTATATGGGCTAGAGATAACCCTCTGGCCCTATTTAAATCTTAGGAGGAAAAACAATATGAAACCAATGAAAGTAGAATTTGGAACTAAAACTCTATCCCTTGTATTAGATGGAAGTGCAACGGTAGACATTGAGAAGAAATTAGGTAAATCGTTATTTGGAATTATGATGACTGGCAACGGTGGAATGAAAATGCCGCGATTAGGTGAAATGCTAACTATCTTGCATTCTGCGAACCAAACAGCAAACATCAAGTCTGCCGATATGACGAAACTTTATGATGAATATATTTCTAAAGGCGGATCGATGATGAAGCTTTTCGAAGTCATTCAAGAATTGATGGAGAAGGCAGGTTTTTTCGAGTCGGAAACGACGGACGAAGAAGACCTAGTTGGGGAAGAGAAAAACGAGGAAGAGAGTCTAGTGTAGGCTTCTCTTCCTTTTCTGATTTGCTGCAGGAGATGTATCCAAAAGCAGTAGAAGCAGGAATACCCGCAGAAAAATACTGGTCAATGACCTATGAAGAAATAGTCATACAAGCTGAAGCAAATGTTGCGATTAGAAAACAACAGCTAGAAGAAAAAGCCATGATGGATTACAAAGCTGCACAATTAAATGCTTATGGTTTTAATGATCCGAAGAAAATGCCTAAACCAGATCAACACTATCCATTCTTGAAAACGGAAGATAAGCAGGAACAATCAAATCGGCCGCAAGATTGGGAAATTATGAAGGCTCGGATGATTGAACGAACGGAATTGATTAAAGCTACACGAGAGCGGAAAAATAAACAGGAAAAGGAGGGATAGATCATGGAGCTGGATAGACTTGAAGTCGTTTTTGATGGTGACTTGAACCCCATTGAGGAAAAGGTCGCACGATTTGAACAAAAGATGGATTCTATGATGAGCCGAGTCAAGAGTTCATCTGGTCAAGGGATGGACGCTGTAGAAAAAAACTTATCTGATTCAAAAGGGTTCGATAAATTTACCAAACAATTCGAGAAAATGAATTCAAATTTTGATTCTATGCTGAAGAGAATGAATCAATCGGCGGCAAAAAATGGCGAAGAAGTTGGGAAGTCACTTTCTGCTGGAGTATCCAAAGGCGCTGTTAAAATGACAAAAGATGTTCAAACCGCAGTTGATAAAGTGAACACGCAAATGCAGCAAGCCAAAGCAGCACAACAACGAATTGCCAACTTGCAGGCTAATAAAAATGGTGCGCGGTTGTCTGGGGATACTAAAAGTGAATCGAGAATAGGCGAACAAATTTCAAAAGCTCAAATTCAGATGAACAAGTCGCAACAACAAGCACAAGCGATTGTGCGCGGATTAAAATCCGAATATGATGCTATCCCTAATTCTCTGTCTAACATTTCAGCTAAGATGGAAGGCAATGAGCGGCAGATTGAAGCTATGAGAGCTAAAGTTAAGGCTCTGAAAAATGAAATGAAGATGCAGCAAACAGAAACAGGAAGTTTCGCATCTGGAAAGTGGAAATCTACAGGGATACAAGATACACCACAATCAACCAAAACCGCTGAAGCTATTTCTAAACAATCAGCAAAAATGGAAAAATTGATTGCAGACAATGATGCTTTGCAACGTTCATATGCTCAGTTGGAAGATCGTTCTGGTGTTCTAAAGACAGCGTTGTCTAGTGTAAATACGGAACTTGGCGAGCAACCTGTAAAAGCTCGTATGGCAGCAAATGGAATGAGGAATCTGTCGGGTTCCACGAAACAATCAGAAGGACTCTTTTCACGTTTCAAAAATATGATGAGTAATTCTATTGGTAGATTTGGAAGTTTATTTGACAGACAATCGAAACAAGTCACTAGCGGAACATCTAGAATGGCTCAAGGCATGGGTGGTTTTGGACGCTCCATGAAGATGCTATGGTCGCAGTTATTCTTGTTCACGTTCTTATACCAAGGAATCATGACTCTAGCTGGCGGGCTTTTTAAAGCGTTACAGACTAACGCACAGTTTTCAGCTAGTTTAAATCAAATTAAGGTCAATTTACTAACTGCATTTTATCCAATTTACCAAGCAGCTTTGCCAGCGATAAATGCTTTGATGTCGGCCTTAGCTAAAGTTACTGGCTATATTGCTGGATTTATATCCACACTTTTCGGAATGAACATCGGTGATGCATTCAACGGTGCTCAGGGACTAATGAACAATGTCCAAGCTTTAGATGATACTGGAAGTGCTGCATCTGATGCATCAGATGGATACGATGAGATGGCTCAATCCATTAAGGATTCAAATAAGCAACTTAAAGATCAGCATGATAGAACAGAAGCAGCTCGAAAAAAAGCAAAAGAATATAAACGTCTTTTAGCTGGGTTTGATGAATTAAACATTTTGGATTTCAGTGATGACTCTGACGACGAATCAAATGAGTTCATTCCTCAGGAAATTCCAACAAGACCGAAGAATCCGAATGGATCTGGTTCTGATCCATGGGCTGACTTTGGATCAGCAGCAGTTCCAGAAACTCCGAAATGGTTAACGGATTTTGCCAAGAAATTTAAAGACATCATGTCAAAACTCTTTGATCCAATAAAGAAAGCTTGGGACGCTCAAGGAAAACGTGTTATGGATGCGTTCAAGTATTCATTATCTGAAATTGGAAAATTGATTAAGGCAATTGGTAAATCATTCTTGGAGGTATGGACTAATGGAACCGGACAAAAGTTTGTAGAAAATCTTTTAGTATTATTGGGCGATGTTCTTTATATCATTGGTGATATTGCAAGGGCTTTTAGAATTGCTTGGGAAGAAAACGGCCGAGGCACTAAATTGATTCAGCAAATATTTAATGCTTTAAATCAGTGGTTAGAAGTCTTGCATGATATCGCGGAGTCATTCCGAGAAGTTTGGAATAATGGCACTGGGGTAGAGCTTGCAAGACAATTGATAGAATTCTATACTAAGCTATTTCATTTAATAGAAACTATAGGTAAAGCATTTCAAAATGCTTGGAACGACAACGGTCGAGGGACGGCGATCATTCAAGCTATCTTTAACGCGTTATCAGAAGTTCTTAAGCTAATCAATTCAATCATGACAGCATTTGACAAGGCTTTTGCTTCGGGAATTGGCGAAAGTATTCTAGCTAATATCATGGAGATCATTACGAATATTTTCAATACTGTTGGAAATCTGGCAAAAAGCTTTCGAGAGGCATGGGATGAAAATAACCGAGGTCAAACAATCTTCGAAGGGATTATGAAGATAATTGACACAGTCCTTGGGACAATCAAACGAATGACAGGAGCGACTGCAGAGTGGGCTAAGACTCTTGACTTCCGTCCACTCCTTAATTCTATTAATGGGTTACTTAAATCAATACAATCATTGACAAAAAACATTGGAGATGGCTTGGAATGGTTTTATAAGAACGTCTTACTTCCTTTAGCTAAATACACAATTCAAGATTTAATTCCAGCATTCCTTAAAGCATTAAGTGGTGCTCTAGATGGACTAAATGGAATTATTAATGGATGTAAACCAGCATTTGATTTCTTTTGGAACTCCATTCTAAAACCTATTGCTGAATGGACCGGTGGAGTAATCGTTGATGTATTGAAAAAACTAGGTGACGCTCTTTCGGGTATTGGGAATTGGATATCTGAACATCAAGAAGGATTTTCTACATTTGTAACTGTTTTCGGAACTTTTACAGGGGTTCTTTTAGCTATTAGTAAATTAGCTGGTTTGGCAGAAGTTCTTGTAGGAGTTTTTAACTTTATTACTTCAATAAAAAGTCTAGCCGGAGCATTGTCTTTAGTTAAATTTGGACTTGAAGCGTTCATGACTGCTCTTGGAGGACCTTGGGCCATTGCGATAGGTGCAGCCATTGCCGTTGGTGTTTTGTTATGGCAAAATTGGGATACCATCAAAGAGAAAGCTAGCCAGTTGAAAGACTGGATCGGTGAAAAATGGGAAGGTATCAAAAATGCTACTTCAACTGCTTGGGATAATGTAAAAAATTGGACCTCGGAAAAATGGAATGCTGCGAAAGACGCTGTGACCAGTAAAGCAAGTGAAATCTATAATGCTGCAAAAGATAAATTTACGAATGTCGCTAACACAGTTAAAGAAAAAGCTGGGAATGCGAAGGATTGGGCATCAGAAAAATGGAATGACTTAAAAAGTGCAACGTCTAGCAAATTTGAAGAAGTTCGGAATGCAGCAAGTTCAAAAATGTCGAGTGCAGCCGAAGCCGTCCGTTCAGGAGCCGAGTCTGCAAAAAGTAAAGCAGTCTCAGCGTTTGGTAGCTTGAAAGAGGGCGTTTCTTCTAAACTGAATGACGTGAAGAGCGTAGCCTCGGATGTTTTTAGCAATATAGGAAACTGGGCCAAAGATTTACCAGGAAAGATTGCGAACGGTCTATCAAATGGTGTTCAGGCGATTGGCAATGCCATTGGAAACATTGCGAATACGATTGCTAGACCAATTGGTGATGCGGTCAATTCCGCTATTGGCGCGATCAACTGGGTTCTAGGTGCCGTGAACGCGGGATGGTCATTGAACAAATGGTCAATCCCTACATACAAAACAGGTACGGATTACCATCCTGGAGGACCGGCGCTAGTCAATGATGCACCAGGATCTAGCTACCAAGAAATGTTCAAATTACCGGGTGGCCGCATGGGTATGTTCCCAAGACAACGGAATATGTTGGTTGATCTTCCAAGAGGTGCGCAAGTCTTGCCAGGAAGTCTGGTTCCTCACTACGCTGGGGGAATATTCGGAAGCTTTAAAGATTTCTTTACAAATGGATTTGATAAAGCGAAAGGGGTCGCAGAGGATGTATGGAATGTTATATCTAACCCTTCTGCGTTGGTCTCTGAAGCAATCAGCAAATTTGTTGATATCTCAGGTATTCAAGATCCGATGTTGTCAGTTGCTTCAGGCTTTCTGAAATATGCAAAAGACGCCGTGACAAATATGATTGTCGAAATGATCAATAATTTCACAGGTTTCGCAGATGGTGGATTGGTGGATCGTTTTGGTTGGTATCAATTGGCTGAGGGGAATAATCCGGAGATGATCGTCCCATTGAGTAATTCGGAACTAGCTTTCCAACGAATCAATGAAGCGTTAGATTTTATGGGCTATGATAGTCTCCCAGATTTGACCATGCCTGATGTGTTTAGTGATTCTTCTGAAGGCTACTCCGGTAGCGGTAAAAAGGGAACATCGACAATGGCTATTTCTGGAAATGGAATGGAAGGATTGTCCACTAATTTACTGGCAAGTCTTGGGGAATCCATCGCAACTGCGATTGTACAAGCACTGTCTAGTCTAAAACTAAAAGGCGGAGACCAACCGATAGAAGTTATTCTTGAAGTAGATTCCACGAGATTAGGTCAAGTGACTGTAAAAGGAATCAATCAGTACCATGAACAGATAGGAGCCCTAGAGCTTAACTTGTAAGGAGGATAAAACATGGATTTTTTAATAGCAGGATCAAAAGTGGCAACACCAAAAGAACTCACAGTGAGTATCCAAACCTTAGATAGCGGCTCTAGTGGACGGAATGCGAACGGAGACATGGTAAGGGATATCTTAGGTAGAAAAACAAAGTTGGATGCAAAATGGGGGCCTCTGAATACATCAGAGGTCTCTTTAATTTTACGTTTAATTGATGCGGCATTTTTCACCGTTAGATACCTCGATCCACAAGAAGGCGGGCTAATCACTAAATCGTTTTATTGTGGCGATCGCTCAACTCCCGTTTATTCGTGGAACGCTAAATTTTCAAAGATGATGTGGCAAGGGTTATCTGTGCCATTCATTGAAATGTAGGTGATGACATGTTGAGCGTGACAGAAGAATTTCATAAAGCCTTCAAAGAATCGGAACGTGAAGTTTTCGCAAAAGTAACAATCAATGGAACAACCTATCTGAAAGATAAAATCAAAACGATCAATTATTCAGCAGGGGTATTTGGTGGGGAGAACTATCAAATAGGCTCCACTCAATCGGCGACAGTAAAAATTATCTTTACTGAAATCATTGAAGGATTAAAAGAATTAGATGAAGTGAAAATTGAATTAGGAATAAAAATTCGTGGTTCTGGTCTACCTTCGGATATCAATAATGTTTCGAGAATCGGTCGAGCAAAAATAGGAAAGGCAAGAATAGTGAGCTATATTCCGGATCGGTATGAGTTTGTCCCATTGGGGACATTTTATATCAGCGATCGTGTGGATCCGAACCGAAACGAGAACACCACGACCATTGAAGCCAGAGATGGCTTTATTTTTATGGAGTCTGATTATCAATCGAAGCTGTCTTATCCAATCGAACTTCCATATGTCGCCTTAGAAATCGCAAACTTGAGCGGCTCTGAAATTGATCCCGTTTCATTTAACCATTTAAATGAATATGTCATCAATGAGCCAGTAGGATATACCTATCGACAAGCGATTGGATTGATTGGCCAATTTCAATCTGGTTTCGTGTTCTTCGATCGGTATGGACGATTAGCGATTCGAAATTTAGAAGACCCGCGCTTCCGCATTGATCCGAATGAATATTTCTTAAAAGGACTTACCAAAAGCGAACTCATGTACCAACCTAAAGGGATTTCGTGTAAAGTAGTTACGCCTAAAGGAGAGTCAAGTAACGAAACGAACGTATTACAAGCAGGATCGACTGCAGGCGCTCAAATCAGTATAGAGAATAATGTAATGACACAGCCGCTGCTGAATTTGATTTTCCAACAAGTGAAGGGAATAAATTATTATCCCATAAACTTAAAATGGCGCGGAAATCCAGCTTTAGAGGTTGGCGATTGGGTCACGATGATCGATCGTAAAGGGAAACAGTTCAAGTCTCCTGTGTTAAACTATACGATTGTTTTCGACGGTGGGCTAAACTCAACGATTAGCGCAGATACAAAAGCCTATTCATCAAATGTTTCGACCTTCAAAGGACCACTTCAACAAAAATTGGACGAACTTGATCATCGAGTGGATGCCGCAGGGAAGAATAATGTCTACGATGGCACCGAAGAACCGAAACATCCGAAAGAAGGCGATATTTGGTTCAAGAAGAATGGTCCTGATGATGAAATTTGGGTATACAAACAGATTTCTCCTGGAGTTTTTGAGTGGGTGATGACTACTTCAACGACAATGGATCAGGATATTAAGGATCAGATTGAAAATTCTACACCTAAAGATGACATCATCAAAACGATCAATTTAAGCTCCGAAATGGATGGCAAAGAATGGTTGAAAATCGAGGGAGCAAAAATCTGGCTGACAAAAGAAACTAAGATTGACAGAGCTATAATCACATCCGCAATGATTGGATCAGTCGACGCAGGTACAATAAACGCAGGAACCTTAGATGCAAGTAAAATCACGGTAACGAATTTGAATGCAAAAGCAATCTCTACTGGAATCGCTACTGGAAAGAATTTAAGTATCAATTTCGATACCGGACAAGTCAATTTTCAATCGGGGAATATTACCAACGCTTTAGGAAAAATTAATATTAATCTGGATAAAAGTCTGATGTATTTTAAAAAAAATACAACGAATTCAAGTGTGATCGGGGATAACGGATTTGTTGTATACAACGGAACGCCGACATCGTCAAATATTGATATTTATGACAATAAGATTATTGTAGCCGTTGGGAAGTTCAGCGGAACTCCTGGACTTATTGGCAACCGTGGGCTAGAAGTAGCTAGTTACAAGTATAAAAAACTTTCAAATGGTTCAGTCGAGTATCAAAGGGTTGCTGGATTCGAGGTGCTGTCAAATGGGGATGCTTATCTTTTTTCTGAAGAGAACAAAACCCTTCAAATCGGTTATGCCAACACTAAGACGTTACTTATGTCATACACCAATGATATAAGAGGAAATCTTACTGTCGGAAATCTAAACGCGACAGGGGCAAAAAACGCTATTCATGTGACTAGAGACGGCGTGAGAGCGACACCCGCTTACGAAACGACAGAGAGCTATTTGGGAGATATCGGTAGAAACGTGACAAATGAAGAATGCGAGGTATGGGTGCCGATTGATGCGATCTTTAGTGATACGGTCAATTTGGATATACCTTACGAAGTGTTTTTACAAGTTTACGATGATGCAAGAGTCTGGGTATCTGATTTTCGATCAGATGCTTTTTTAGTTTGTTCAGATAGACCGATGATTCGGTTTGCTTGGGAAATCAAAGCCAAACGTACAGGATATGAAAAAGATCGTTTGGTTCTGCAAGAATTTACCAACCAAGAAATAGAAGAAAGATGGAGGGAAGACCTGTGAATGTAGATGCTGAAAAAGTGATTGAACAATTGTTGCAACGTATTGCAAATTTAGAGCTAGAAAACGCAAAATTGACCGTTGCATTAAATTCAACTACCGCAGAAGAAAACGATAAAGTCTAGTGGTAATAAGTCAAGATAATTTTTCAAAAGATTTTTAAAGGTAGTTAATTTTTGAAGCGCACTGAACTAAACCCGACCAAAATTAAAAATTTTTTCGGGTACTTCCAAGGATTAGCGT